>Ga0196981_1000372_pt1 | contig 16467 bp, 12 predicted proteins | sample S3_2013CmetaG_FD_155462 | JGI IMG/M metagenome (GOLD analysis project Ga0196981, IMG submission 155462) | Soil microbial communities from Anza Borrego desert, Southern California, United States - S3_20-13C | ecosystem: Environmental > Terrestrial > Soil > Desert | place: USA: California... | reverse complement strand
TGTCGATGGCGTTGAACACGATCACCGTGAGGCCGGCCGCCGGGCCGCTCACGCTCAGTTGCGAGCCGCTGGCCCAGGCGACCACCAGGCCGCCGACGATGCCGGCGATGATGCCGGCGAATAAAGGAGCGCCCGAGGCGAGCGCGATGCCGAGGCACAGCGGCAAGGCAACCAGGAATACCACGATGCCGGCCGGAATGTCGTTCCGCAACTGGCTCAGATAATAATGAAAATGCTTGCGTATCATGCCCCAGCACCTCGCCGTGACGGGTTAGGACGCTCGCAGAGGTCCGATGAAAGCGCGACAACCCACCCGTGCCGTCCCGGCGAAGCGCTATCGCCGATCCGTCGGGTCGGAAACCATTCTATGGTCCGAACCTTTCATTAACCTTTCAGCCGGAAGATCCTGACTACCGCTTTTCGGAAACATTCGCGCCGAGTCTTCGACGCCCAGGCGCGAATGCAGCGTCCCATTGGCCGCGCGGCGGCACTCAGGAACAAAAGCGAACGCGAATCGGCTCTAAAGAGCATGCGCAACAAATTCCTCGACACCGGCGAAGAAGGCTATAACCCGCTCCGGAAAATGAAGGTTTGGCTGTCGGGATTGCGCTACGCCATCTTTTACGATTTCAGCGTGGCCTATAAAGTCGTCCTGTCCGTGATCGTCCTTTCGGTGTGCTTTTATTTTCGCCAGTGGATCGACTTTCTTCTGGTTCTGGTCGTAACCGGCTTGATGCTGATCGTCGAGATGGTCAACACCACGATCGAGGCGCTCTGCGATTTCGTGGAAGACCGGGAAAACTTCAAAATCAAGGTCATCAAGGACATCGCGGCAGCGGCCGCCGGCATCGGCATCGCCCTTTGGCTGGTGGTTTTCCTGGCCGAGATCAGCCGGATTTGGCATCTGGTCTTTCCGGGCTGACGCCTTGCGGCGTCCGCCGCGAAGGTTTCGCCCCGATAGTGTCATCGGGTCGCTCGGTACAGTAGTCTATCAGGCCGGACGTTCGATCAACTCGAACGTGTTGTTGTCCGGATCGCGGCAAAACAGAGCCGGGCGGCCCGATTGGCTCACGCTATAGCGAACGCCCGCTCGTTCGAGATCGCGCTTGATCGCCTCCAGGTCCGCGACGTTCAACGCCACGTGGCGATCGCGTCCGCCGTGTTCCGGCCGCTCCGCCCCCGCATCGGGGTTCGGCACGACGAGCAGATGGATCTGCTGTTCGCCGATGTCGTACCAAACTCCATCGAATTTGAAAGGCGGGCGCTTGTCGCTGGGCGTCAATCCGAGGATGCCTTCGTAGAACTGCCGCGAGGCATTCAAATCGCTGACGATCAACGAGGCGTGATTAAAACCGGTAATCTTCATAGGTCCTCTCGAACAGGTTAACGAAATCTCGGAACCGGTATTTTGTCGCCGGCGTTCCAGCGGCACAATCCGTTCCCGTAATAATCGGTCCGATCGCCGTTTCGGGATATAATCGGCGACTTTGATCAACTATCCGAAACCGTTGTGGCCAGTCAAACCATAGCTAAACGCGACGTTTCCACTTTTCAGGGGCTGATCCTGGCGCTGCAGGAATACTGGGCGGCACGGGGCTGCGTCATCATGCAGCCTCTGGACATGGAGGTCGGGGCGGGCACTTTCCACCCCGCGACCTTCCTCCGATCCATCGGCCCCGAGCCCTGGAACACCGCCTACGTGCAACCTTCCCGCCGTCCCACCGACGGCCGCTACGGCGAAAATCCCAACCGGCTCCAGCATTATTACCAGTTCCAGGTCATTCTCAAGCCGAGTCCGCCCGATATCCAGGATCTGTACCTGGGCTCCCTTCGCTTCCTCGGTTTCGACCTGCTCGAACACGACATCCGCTTCGTCGAGGATAACTGGGAATCGCCCACCCTGGGCGCGTGGGGCCTGGGCTGGGAAGTCTGGCTGAACGGCATGGAGGTCACGCAGTTCACCTATTTCCAGCAGGTCGGAGGGCTCGATTGCCGGCCGGTCAGCGGCGAGATCACCTACGGGCTGGAACGCATCGCCATGTACCTGCAAGGCGTCGAAAGCGTGTTCGATCTCGTCTGGACGCGCGGTCCGAACGGCCCCGTGACCTACGGCGACGTGTATCACCAGAACGAGGTGGAAATGTCGGCCTTCAATTTCGAGCATGCCGATACCGGATTCCTGTTCGGCTGCTTCGATACTTATGAGCGCGAGTGCCAAAAACTGATCGCGCAGGATTTACCCCTACCCGCCTACGAAATGGTGTTGAAAGCATCGCACTCCTTCAATTTGCTGGACGCGCGCCGGGCCATATCCGTCACCGAGCGCCAGCGCTACATTCTCCGTGTGCGCGACTTGGCCAAGGCCGTCGCGGAAGCCTATTACCAGCGCCGCGAAAAACTCGGTTTTCCGCTGCTGAACCCGAGGAGCGCCGACGATGAGTGAAACCCGCGATCTTCTGTTCGAGCTGGGCACCGAGGAATTGCCGCCCAAGTCCTTGCTCGCGCTGAGCCGGGCGCTCAAGGGCAATGTCGAGAGCGGTCTCGCCAAGGCCGCGTTGAACTTCGATGAAGTCGTCCCCTACGCGGCGCCGCGGCGGCTAGCGGTATGGGTGAAAGGCTTGGCGTCCGCCCAGCCCGACCAGACTGTCGAAAGGCGCGGTCCGGCGCTCAACGCCGCCTATCAGGCGGACGGCTCACCCTCGAAGGCCCTGGAAGGCTTCATGAAAAGCTGCGGCGCCACGCGCGAGCAGCTCACCACCCTCGAAACCGACAAGGGCGCTTGGATCGGTTTTCGCCAGGAGGTCAAGGGCGGCCGAACCGAGGATTTGATCCCGGACATCCTGCGCCAGGCGCTGGCCGCCTTGCCCATCGCCAAGCGCATGCGCTGGGGGGCCGGCACCGCCGAGTTCGTGCGTCCGGTGCACTGGATCGTGCTGCTGTTCGGCAACGCAACGATCGATGCCGAAATCCTGAGCGTGCCCGCGGGCCGGGTGACTTACGGCCACCGCTTCCACCACCCGGATGCCCTGGTTTTGAACGAGCCCGGCGAATACGCGGAAAAGCTTTTCAACGAAGGCTTCGTCATCGCCGACTTCGAGACCCGCAAGGCCAAGATCCGCGAATCGGCCGAAGCTACCGCCATCACGGTCAAAGGTTGCGCCCATATCGATGCCGACCTTCTGGACGAAGTCGCCTCCTTGGTCGAATGGCCGGTTCCGATTCTGGGCGGGTTCGACGCCCGCTACCTGTCCCTTCCGCCGGAAGTGCTGATCACCACCATGCAGGCGAATCAGAAATATTTCCCGGTAAAGGACAAGCAAGGCGGATTGCTGCCTTATTTCATCACGTTCAGCAATCTGGACAGCCGCAACCCGGAAACCATTCGGGCCGGAAATGAAAGGGTCGTTCGCCCTCGCCTGTCCGACGCCGAGTTCTTCTGGAACCAGGACCGCAAGCAAACTCTCGAAAGCCGCGTTCCCGATCTGGCGCAGATTACCTTCCAAAAGACCCTGGGGTCGCTCCTCGACAAAACCGAGCGGGTCAAACGCCTTGCCGCCGCCATCGCCGAGCGTCTGAACACGGAAAGCGCCTGGGTCGAACGCGCCGCCCTGCTGGCCAAGGCCGATCTTCTGAGCCTGATGGTCGGCGAGTTCCCGGAACTTCAAGGCACCATGGGCCGTTACTATGCCCTGGCCGAGGGAGAGCCCGAGGAGATTGCCGCCGCGATCGAGGAACAGTATCTGCCGAAGGTGTCCGGCGGCCCACTGCCGCAAACGGGCACCGGCCTGATGCTGGCCCTAGCGGAAAAGATCGACACCTTGACCGGCATCTTCAGCGCCGGCCTGATACCGACCGGCGACAAGGACCCGTACGCCTTGCGGCGCGCCGCTCTGGGGGCCATCCGCATCCTGCTCGAAGCCGGGCTGGACCTCGATCTCCCGGAACTCCTGGATTCGGCGCTGGCTCAATTCACCCATGCTTTCGACACGGAAAGCGTCCGCGCCGGCGTTTACGACTTCATTCTCGAAAGACTCCGCGGATACTGCCTGGAGCGAGGCGTCCGGCACGACGAGTTCGAGGCGGTTCTCGCGGTCAGGCCGGCCCGGCTGCCGGACTTCGAGCGGCGCTTGAAGGCCGTGCGGGAATTCCGGCAACTGGCCGCCGCCGAAAGTCTTTCCGCGGCCAACAAGCGAATCCGAAATATCCTGCGCAAGGCGGAGGAAGACATCGTCGCCAACGCGGACGACCGCGTGTTGACGGAAACGGAGGAGAAACGTCTTTTGGAAGCCGCCCGGCAGGCCAAGGAAGACGTTCTTCCCCGGCTGCACGAGCGGGACTACACGGCGGCCCTGTGCCGGCTGGCAGAGCTCCGGGAAACGGTGGACGCCTTCTTCGACAGTGTCATGGTCATGGCCGAGGACGCCGAGCTTAGGCGCAACCGCCTGGGCCTTCTCGCGATCGTCGAGGGGCTGTTCCTCGACATCGCGGACATCTCGAAGCTGCAAGGATAGGCGCCCGGCGTCATGTCGAAATTCGTCATTCTCGACCGGGACGGCGTCATCAACGAGGACTCCGACGCTTACATCAAGTCTCCCGAAGAATGGATTCCCGTTCCAGGCAGTCTCGAAGCGATAGCCCTTTTGACCCGGAGGGGCTACGGCGTTGCGGTCTTAACCAACCAATCCGGCATCGCTCGCGGATTGTTCGATTTGGCGATGCTCGACGCCATCCATCGAAAGATGCGCGCCGCCGTAGAATCCGCGGGCGGCCGAATCGAAGAGATTTTCTTTTGTCCGCACGGTCCGGAAGACGGCTGCGGCTGCCGCAAGCCCGCGCCGGGTTTGTTCCGCGCTTTTGCCGAAAAATACAAGGCCGACCTGAAGGCCGTGCCGGCGGTGGGCGATTCGTTCCGCGACATTCAGGCCGCCCGTGCGGCCGGAGCGCAGCCCATCTTGGTGGAAACGGGCAAAGGCATGCGGACCTTGGCCCGCTACCCGGATCTCGACATTCCTATCTTTCCCGATCTTTATGCAGCGGCCCAATACATCCTTTTTAATGCTGATTAGCGTTTGTCTGCGTTCCGCCGTTTACTTCGCCGGCCAGGTTTTGTCCACGCTGGCGCTGGGACCCGTGTTATTGGCTGCCTATCCGCTCCGGTTCGAAACTCGCCATGCTCTCGCCGGCCTGTGGGTACGGTTCAACCTGTGGGTCCTGGAGACCGTCTGCGGCCTGAAGTATGAGGTGCGCGGGCTCGAGAATATCCCGGAGCGCAGCGGCGTCATTCTCTGCAAGCATCAGTCCGCCTGGGAAACGCTGGCTTTGCAAGCCATCTTCCCGCCCCTGGTATTCATTCTCAAACGCGAATTGCTGCGCATCCCCGTGTGGGGCTGGGCGATGGCCACCCTGGAACCGATCGCGATCAACCGGCAGGCGAAATCCGCGGCCATGAAGCAGATTTTGAGGGACGGCGAAGAGCGGCTGAAAAGCGGACGCTGGGTCGTCATTTTCCCCGAGGGAACCCGGGTCGCGCCTGGGCAGAAAGGACGCTACGGAAGCAGCGGCGGGATACTCGCCCATCGCGCCGGCTGTCCGGTGGTCCCCGTCGCCCACAATGCCGGCGAATACTGGACGCGCAACGGATTTCTCAAATTCCCCGGCGTCATCCGGGTGCGCATCGGCCCGCCGATCGACTCCGCGGCGCTAAGCGCCAGCGAGATCAACCAGCAGGCGGAACACTGGATCGAAACCCAGATGACCGAAATCAGCGGATTCGGCCCCTACGCGGCGGCTCTTTCGCCGAGCGGCGCTCCCACCGTATCGCATTGAACTTTGCGGCCCCTGGGCCGGAAAAATCCGGTCTCCCGGTCTTCAAGAACGGCTGCGTCTATACCGCTGCAAGCAGGCTTCGGCTTCATCCAGGTCGTTACGGCAGCGGTGAACCCAGTCTTCTCCCCAGTAAAAATTGCAGCTCGTTTCGGCCCGCAGCAGCCGCCAGAACGCTTCGTTCAAATCGCCCTGCTCCGCGTCGTTCGCGGCGGCATTCCGGGCTTGATGCAACGCCTTGCTTACGGCGTGCAATCGAGCCAGGGAATCTTTTTGCGCTTCCGAACCGGTCCACTGGATGAAATCCCGCCCATGATGCCAGCCGGTATTCCAAGCCCCGGTTCTTACCGTGACCTCGCCATGGGCGCCGAACCGGTCCAAATAGTCCCTGATGAAGACCGGCTGAATCAGGTTCTTCCCGCGTGCCTCGTCCAATAATTCCCGGTAGAACGCGCCCCAGAAATTCACTTCGTTGGTGGTATTCCGGAACCAGCCGCCGTTTTCGCCGTCCGTGCACGTGGTGACGAGCGGCTCGAAATCGCACCATTGGGTGCGCTGAGCCAGTTCGTTCGCGAACCAGGCGTACTCCATTCCCGATTCCTGGGCGTCCGAAAGCTCGCGGTCGCGCACCACGACCACGATTTCCGCCCCGTCATAGCGGGCGATATGGGGACGATAGCGAAGCTCGTGCCACTGCATGGGGGTTACCGGCTCCACGTGTTCGCTGTCGACGATCACGTAGCGGTAGCCGAATTTCCGAAGCAGCGGAATCAGCTCCATCGAGAACCCCATCTCCGGAGGCCAAAATCCCTGGAACGCGTTCCGCCAGAACAGGTGTCCGGCAATGCCCAGCCACCGCGCCAGATGCTCGCTTCGGTCCGCTTCGGGGATGAGCGGAAAGACCGGATGGTAATAGCCCGTGCCGAGAATATCGATGATCCGCTCGTTTTGAAGGTGCCAGATCAGCGATCCGCAATCGACAATGCCGTACACGCGGCTCTGGAACTCCGGGTTCGACAAGGTTTCGAGAAGCGTCCCGGAAAGCGAAAGATGCACCCGCGCAATGTCCTCGTACCCCCAAAGGAATCTGGGAATGCGGTCGTAGGCGTAAAGGATCTCCCGAGCTTCCCAGGGTTGCTCGGAAAGCAGATGATCCAGGTTTCCGGGCGGCTGATGCAGGTTCAATACCAAGGCGTGATGAATGATAGACATAATCCCTCGACAGGTTGACTCGATCACGAACTCGCGAGGTCAATTATGCCCTCTGGCGAGCCGGTTGGGCACACGTCGGAACGGCACGACCCGGCTCAAAGGAACAGAGCGGAATGGCGTTCGGGTCAGGGATCGGGCCACATCTCGCCCCCCATCGCCGGATGCTTTCCAGACGGGGATTGAATGGTCGGCCGCAAAAGCGGAAGGCACCGAGCCTCGTCTGTGACATCGGCAAGAGCGGCGAAGAATTCAAGCTACGAGACGGCTTACGGGTAAACGAAAGAATCGGCCTGCACCAGCTCGCCAGGATGCCGCATCGGCACGGTGACGGTGCGCACCTTTTCGTCGGGAGTGTTTTCGTCTGTGACGATGGCCAAGCTGGCTACCGTAACGCCATCGCGGTCCTTCTCCGCGGACTCGCCCCCCCAATCCGACCAATAATTGACGTACACCAAATAGGTACCGGCCAGCGGCGTCGGAGTGACGAATATCTTAGGGCCATAGCCGCCTCGCGAGAGATCGACGTCAATGGCCCCGCCGTTCTCGAGTACCGGGTTGTTCCAGGAACAATGTGCGCCATCTGGCGTGATGACATGGAGATCCAGCTCCGCGTGGGTATCCCACGAAAGAATGATGCGAATCTTGGGATGAGCGGTCTCCTGATGAACCTCATAGAATTGAGTCCGGATACTCTCATGGCGATCCGGACTTCGAATCTCGACGGTATTGGAACCTGGGCTAAAGGCATAGGGTTGGAAAAACTTCCCGTTCTCCACCAAAAGCGGCATGGGGTTGCCGTTCACGATCAATTGATACGGCTCATCACTATCGGCTTCGGTCCGGCCCTGGATGACATTCGATTTGTTTTCGTCATCCTCCGTATCGGCTGCCGGAGCCATGCCGCCGAAGTAGCGGGAATGGTCGATCTGCCGATCAAAGGAGTTCCGCCATCCGTTCAGCGGAGCATCCAGATCGAGTTCGTGACGATTGCCTCTCCGACTCAGATGCGCTTCCAGTTCGGCGATACGAGATCGATAAGCCCGTTGCAGACAGTCTGCCTCGGTACAACGGTCTCGCTGGCGTAGCCAGGCTTTTTGTCCGTCGCCGAGTTGCTTTAGACGGGGCTTGTCCTCCGCGAGCACCCCTGCAGCCTCTCCATAAACCCCTACCAGGCGCTCATCCAGATTGGAAAGCTCCGGATCGGCGCAGATCGATCGTTCCACCGCCAGCCGCGCCTTGGCGCAGTCGAAGCCCGCCGCCGGAAGCGTCCCGGCGGAAAGAACGCCGGCCAATGCCAGGAATCCCCTAATCAGGGTTTTCTTCATAACGATCTCCTTCCAAGACCAGCCGACGGGCCAGTCGCTCGATGAAGCCTTCATCCCGGGAAGCCGGATGATGTTTGAAGGCGAGATGCAGGTATTCATGGGCCACGCTGGTCCGGTCCTCGGCTTCATCGACCCGGCGCAGGAAAATGCGGTTGTTGCGATAGTCGACGCGCGGGCCGCCGCGGTCGGCGAGACAGACCGCGAAACCTTCCGGTTTTTCGTAGCCCTCCATGGCAGCAAGACGCCGATGCCAATGCGCGGCTCGATGTTCCAGCCAAGCCTCCCATTTGCGGTCCCTCCGGCAGCCATCGGCTCCGGCGGCGCCCGCCGGCGACAACGCGCCGACCAGGGCGAGCCGAATCCAAACTTGGCCGATCTTGCGCATCATGCCCTATTGCACCGTGACCGGACGCGAAGCGCTGCCAGCTTCGTACGCCTGGTCGCCCGGCTGGTACATGCGGAAGTAGCGAGCCGGCGGCAGGGTGAAGCGGCCCCGCTGACCGAATCGCACCAGATGGCGAAAGACTTGGGTGCCCTCGAGTTGATCGATGGGGATGGAATACCGGCGCTCGCCGCCCGCCAGCCGGGACTCCGGCATCTCCACCGGCTCGCTTTCCCCCGGCAGCCCGTCGATCTTGACGCCCCAGGTGGTGGGCTCCACGTCGGCGCCGGGCGGCAGCGGCACGTCGAGAACGCCGAGGCGGTAGGGATTCACGGCCAGGGAGACCAGCCGCACTTCGTCCAGGTACAACGGCCCGACCTCCACCGACCACGGGTCGTCCACGGAGACCGCCCGGAACACGGTGCCTTGCTGTTCGCCGTCCGTGCCGGACGCTTCGTCTTCCTTGGGAGGCTCAACTTCCAGACGGTAGAGCGTGCGCTTGACTTCCACCGGAAGCTTGGACTCGCCTACCGTGTAGCGATCATAACCGACTCTCAGAGCCACGGGGACGGCCGGCGCCGCGCTCAGCCGAACGACCGGCGTCCCGGCGCCGCCGTCCCAGCGCCAGAAGAAACCGCCCGCCTCTCCTTCCCGCTTTTGCCAATGGGGTCCGGGATCGAAACCGTCGGCCGACGGCTCCCAGGCGCCTAACGCCCGGTCGACCAGGAGCAGTGTCAGAGCGCGGTCGATGGTCGGCATTTCGGGGCCGACCGAAGCGAGGATTTGCTCGGCGATGAGCGTATCTATCTCGGCGTCGGATGCGGTCCTGGTCGCCAATAGCACCGCTCGAGCCAGCGGCTCGTCGCGCGCCGCCAGACGCTGGCGGGCGGCTTGGCCCAGTCGATCGAGAGAAACCAGCGCCTCTTTGGCATTGGCCTGTGCTTTGGCCGTTTGCAGCTCGGCTTTTGCCAGCGCGCTCAACAGCAGCAAAGCCATGTCTTCGTTCTCCCGGCTCGCCGCCGCCTCCATGAACCGGCTGAAGCCGGGGATCGAGCTGGCTTCCGGCGCGGGCGAGGCGGCTTGAACGGCTTCCTCGATGGCGCCGCCCAGCAAGGTCCTGATCGGCAGCCCCATGTCCCTGGCCAGCCACAGGATCACCGCCTTGCGCAGCAGGGGTTCGCCCGCCGCACCGTCTTTGTAGACTTCCAGGAGCCTGGTCCAATGCCGGCCCGGCGCCTGAAGACCCAAGGCGGCAAGGGCGTTCCAGTCGGTGTAGTACGCGTAGGCCGTCAGGAAGGGATCGGCCCGGTTCAGATCGCCCCACCAACCGAACGCCGCCTCGGGACCCGCCATCCCGGCGAGGCGGAGACGGTGCCGGGCGATGCGCCGATGGAGCCGCTCCAGCGCATTGCCGTCGATGTCCAGCGGTTTCAGGTGGCGATAGATCAGCGTCAACGGCAAAAGCCGGCTTGCCGTCTGTTCCACGCAGCCGTACGGGTACTCGATCAGGCTGTCGGCGATGCGGAGAAAACTGTCGGCGGCTTGGCCGGACAAGCTCAGGCGGACGTTTTTCGCATCGGCCGGAACCGGAACCGGCGTCTCGGCCTCAATCAGCTTGAGCGGCAGCGATTCCGTGGTGAGCCATCCCGGGGGCTCGACCGACAACGCCGTCTCCAATTGATCGGCGATGCGTCCGTCGACTTCGAGCTTCGCCGTGACGGCACCGTCGTGCTCGGCCTCGATCGGCAGCTCTACGTAATTGGCGCCGGGCCGCAGATCGATTGACCGTTCGAACGCCAATCCGGGTCCCGTAGCGTTCACCTTGCCGGTCTTCGTCTCCGTGCCCTGATTGAAACCGAGCAGCGTCACGACCGGACGATCGCCCTGCGTGAACCGGGCGGGGCCGCTCCACTTGAGGTAATAATCCTTGCTCGACGTCACGTAGGCGGTTCCCTGCCCCACGCCGCCCGCGGCGCTCATGGCCCGTCCGGTGATGCGCCAGCGGGACAGGGACTCCGGCATCGCAAAGCTGAAGTGGGCCTTGCCGTCCGGCCCCGTCGCGAGATCCGGGAGCCACAAGGCGGTGTCGATATTTTCCCGGCGCGGGCGCTCCAGCATTTTCAGGGGGCGATTGGCGTAGGAACCCGGAAGCGGCCCGTTCCCTACGGCGGGGATGGCCTTGTCGTAGGCATGAAAGTTGAGGCTGGATGCCGTGCGCACTTGGTTGTGCCGGATATGGTAGAAGAAATCCCCGATATCGGGCGCGATTTCGGGCTGGAGAACATACACCGCCTCGTCCGCCACGCCCACGGCGAGCCGCGCGGACAAGGGCTCTCCGTCCAGCGTCGTGGAGACGTCCACCTCGACGGTCTCGCCGGGCGCGTAACGCTCCTTGTCCGGACGGAAAGCCACTTGGATACGCGGCACCTTGACTGTAACGCCCTTGTTTTGGAACACGTAATCGCCGTCCCGCACGTAGGCCACCGAGAAGGTCATGTTAGGGCTGTAGCGCTCCTCAACGGGGATCTCCGCGCTCCACTGCAATTCGTTCTGCCGGGCCAGCCGAATCCAGTTCCCGCCGTGCGTCAGGAGGCCATGATGCTCCACCCGGTCCCGTTCCAGCGTGACGAGGGCGTTTTCCACCGGAACCGGAAAGGTGATGGAGGCCTTGACCGTCTCGCCGGGACGGTATTCCTCCTTGTCCAGGACGATGCGGATGCTGCCCGCGGGGCTTTTGAGTTCCGGCCCAGTGACCCAATGGTTGACGCTGCCGAGGTTGTCCCCATTGGCCGCCTTGACCGATACGGTGTAAGAGCCGGAGCGCTCGAAGCGAACCGAGAATCCGTCCTTGTCGATCGGTCCCGACAGGCGGGCCTGATCCTCCAGGCGCACGGCCTCCCATTGGCTCGCATCTCCCGGCGCCGTGTTGAGGGGCCGGATGGCGAAATTCACGCTGTCGCCGATACGAGTAAGCTGGCTGTCGGCGATCAGGGCATAGGCTCTGGTCCCCGGCTGGATCAGGATTTCCTTCATCGCCGTAACCCGATAGGCGGCCTGATCGAAGCCTCTGACGCTCAGGATGTAACGGCTCGGCTCTTTCGCGGCAGGCAATTCGAATTCGGCCCGCCCGTCGGCGTCGACCGTCAGTTCGCTTTGCAGCAGCTTTTGCGGAAAAAGCCCCTGGGTCTTGATGGGATACCAGTGCTGGTAGGGATAATTAATGTCGTTTCCAACCATGGTCAGCACCTGGGCGCGCAAGCTCAGTTCGACCCTGGCGTCCTTGACCGGCTTGCCGTCCGGATAGACGAGGCGCAGGCTGCCCCTGACCGGTTCGCCGGTCTTGAACTCGGCTCGATCGAGGACGACATCGATCTCGAAGTGGGGTTTGGCGTATTGGCCCACCCGGAACGATCCGCTATACACCGCGCCTTGGTAGGTCATGTGCAAGGTATAGCCGCCGGCAATAGCCTCCTCGGGCAATTCGAACGCCGTGTCGCCGCCCGATTCGGGCCGGACGGCAAAGGTCTTGGCCGTGACCGGCGTGCCGCTCGGGTCCAGCACGGTCAGCCGGATATCGCCCGCCGCGAGCGGCGTGGATTTGCGGGCGTCCTCGAACATGCGGCCCATGAGCTTGACTCGCACCGTGTCGCCCGGCCGATAGAGCGGGCGATCGGTGAAGGCGTACAGCTTGGCGGCGTAGATCTCGCTGTCGTAATAGAAATTCTCGGAGACGAACACGCCGCCCGCCGCGTCCATGCCGAGCACATAGCTTCGCTCCGGGCTCTTCCGCTCGATCGCGAGAAGGCCGTCGGCATCGGTCGATCCGCTCTCCAAAGTCCCGACTCCGTCGCTGAGAAGCAGCCTGGCGCCCGATACCGGTATCCCGGTGGTTCGGTGGGCGGTCCACACCAGGAATTGATCGGCGGAGGTCTTGGTCACGGCGACCGTATCGGAGACGAACACGACGGTGGTGGCCCGGTGGGCGCCGATATAAGCTTCCACCAGATACAGTCCCGGTTTCAGCTTGCCCAGGGGAATGCGCACGTTGCCCGGCTGCGGCCGGATGAATTCGCTGCTGCTGCCGCTGATGTTCGTATCCTTGGGCGGAGCGATGGGCTTGGCGTCCCAGATGGGATAACGGAACGCGGCAACCTGCTCGAAGCCTTCCAGGCGCTTGAACTGGGGCGGATGCTGAAATTGGGTGCGGTAGGCATGCGGCGGGGTCTGCTTGAGTTCCGGCGCTTCCTGGACGACCCTGGTACGCGCCTCGGACGAAAAGATGCGCTGCCAGGCCAGGCGGGATTTCTTGTACCAGGTGTCCCACACGTAACTCAACGCATTGGCGAGCCCCTCTTCGCGCGGAACGCCTTCGATCTGAATGCGATGGAGGTTCTTCTGCCGCGTCAGGAATTCCAAAGGGTCCGGAACGCGATAAACGACGATGTCGGCGCCCGAATAGGCGAGCGCGGGATCGTTGTCCGTCTCGTCCGGAGTTTTCGCCTCGGACCCGGCGGACGCCTCCCCGCCTTCGGATTCCTGAAATGCTTGCTCTTCCTGCCATTCGCGGTTCGGGGCTTCGAGCCGGACGGTGGCTTCCTCCTCGGAACCGAATCCCGATTCGGCCAGCAGGAAAAACGTGTCGCCCGCATTGCGCCGATAACCGCTGGGGGCTATGTCGTCGGCGGCGGCCGCCAGCGTCAGCGCGACAAGAATGAGAAACGAAAGACACCGATGAAGTTGGGATTGTCGATTCGAGGCTGCCACCTTGCATCCTTCCAATGCATGAGTTGATCGAAACTGACGGCGCGCAGGCCGTTATCCTGCCGGGTCGCCGAGCCGCGGTGATAGGCGATGTAATCCCCCATGAAAATCATGAGGTGCTGATCTTCGCCCTGGTCGAAGAACAACAGGTCGCCGGGTCTGGCCTGATTGAGGTCCTTGGCGACGAAGCGGCTGTTGTCCTGGATCAATCCGATGGCGCTCACGAACGCGGACGTCCCGCCGCCGAAACTCTTCCAGCGGTTTCGCAGCGCCGCCTGCTCCGGCGTGAGGTTCAATTCCGGCGGCAGATACCGGTTGGAGAGGCCGTTGGCGTTCAGCCATTTCCCGTCATGCCAGCGGAACGCCTCGTTCACGGCGAACCGAACGAGGCCCGCGCAGTCCTGGTGAACCCAGCGGGGCGAGGGCCCCTGGCGAAGCTGTTCGCCGACGATGCGCACGAACCAGGCGCGAAAGCTGGCCGATTGCCGCTCGTCCAGTTGAGGATCGGCGGCAGCCGCGCCCCAGCTCGCCCACAGCAGGGCGATCAGGGCGCGGCGAGCGGCTGCCATGCCAGTCTCTCCCACCCCGCCGCTGCCTTAGGCGTCGCAAGACCGTAGGCCGGCCAGGTTTTGAACCGATCCAGCACGGGCAGGAGCCGGGCCGAGACGTTCTGCCGGAACACAGCCTCCCGTGATTCCGGCAGGCTATTCAATACCGATGTCCGTACGAGGTTGCCGAGCAACTCGGGAAAGGTCACCAGGGCGAGATCCGAGTCCTCGGGCAGAGAGTCGGCCAAGGCCGGATAACGCTTCTCCAAGGTGGCCATGGCGTCGTCCACCCGTTTACCGTCTGGCGAGAACAGGATCGTGTCTTTCCAGCGCGCGAGCGTCACGTCGAAATAGCGCGCCGAGCGCATTTTTGCGGCGTCGGCGCTTTCCGAACCGGGCCGGCCGCCATAGGACGAACTGACCTCGCGCCGCCACACCGTTCCGCCGGGTTCCCGGCGCTCGCGCACGGCGAAAGGCGGATAATAGGTTTTCCGTTGCGGCGGCGCGGCGTTTTCGGGGGACCGAAGCCTTGCTTCGTGGGTCCCGATGTGTTTCTCGAACAGGGTTTTCAGCGTTTCGTCGGATACCTCCCCGTTCGTCTTGACCAGCACCAGAGGCTCGTAAAGTTCCGCCTCACGGTACCAGCACACCGCTGCCGGCGGCTTCAGGGCAGCAACGAGCCGCTCGGCCTCTTCCGCCGCCACGAACCGATTCAGCATCCCCTTCACCCGCTCCGGTTCCACGGGCACGGCGACGCAGAGAGCGGGTCCCATCGGGGCCGCCTGCCACAGGCTGCCTGCCGAAGGCATTGCCCCTTCCCAAAGCGCCGCGGCCTGCCACCGATCCTCGGCGAAATCGAACCGTAGGGCGGCCAAGGCGGGAAAGAAGTGTTGATAGCCGAACGAGAGGTAGTTGACCGAGATGGCCAAGGTATGCGGATGGACCAAGTCCTCGGCCTTGAGGTCAAATCCGTTGGCAGCCAGCCAAGCACCGGGGTCGGCCGCCGTCAACACGGCCTTCACCTGTGCTTGGCGCGCTTCCTCTTTAGGCAAGAGGATCTCGGCATCGGAGGAAACCACTAGGTGATCCTCGTGGCTGACGAAGAAAAGGTGTCGGCGATGGCCGTAGCGAAGTTCATAAACCGGCAGAGGCCCTTCGGCCAGCGATATCGTTCCCGCCGGCTTGAGCTGGCGGTCGTTCAATACGACCTTGGCCGCGAGCTCCAGAGCGCCGATCAATCCGCGCCGGTCCAGGACCAGGAGATAATGGCCGAGCTTCCCGTCCCGGCTCTTCCACAACGCAATCCGCGCCGGCGAATTGAACACGTAGGCCAGGATTTCGTCCCCGAGATTCAAATCATGCTCGAAGGCGATGCGGCGGAGCGTACCGGAAAGACTGAGGCGCTCTTCGCTCTCCTCGTAATAGAAGAAGAAATCCTTGGTGAGAACCTCCTGGAACAGCGGAAGCGAACGGATATCCTCGGGCAGTTCGCTAAGACTTCGAGTGACGACCAAGGCATCTGGCCTGGACAGGCCGATATCGGCCTGGCGCGGTTTCACCGGCGGCGCATGGCGCGCCGCCTGACGGGCGTTAGAACCGTCCGGTTTGAAAAATACCCATGCGCCCGCCGCCAGCAAAACGACGAGGCCAATTCCGAGGATAAGGGATTTCTTCATGACTGTTCCACAAGGCGGATGCGCCTTGCGATTTCTCCTTTTGTTATTCTTGGCGTGATCAACCGTCGAAGATCACAAACCTTTGGAACCACCCTTGAACGTCAAAGTGTCGGCAAAAAAGGATAAAAAATCAATGCGCTTTGTCGTGCGTTCAGGTTATGAAGCGGTCTTTCGCCGTCATATTTTCAAGTCAATCGCGCAAAGATATTTGTAAGCCCCCGGCCGATTTTTTGACCGTTATAGATTACGGCATGGGAAAGCGACCGTCTGGCAATATTACCGGAAACGGTAGCTTTGGCTTGGAGCTAAGGCTTCGTGGGCCGCCTCTCGACTCCATCGACGAACAGCTTCTTTACGGTTCCGTCGACGATGTACTTCATGACCGAATTCTTCCCGACCGTGCCATAAGGCACGCCGTTCCAGGTCAATCTGCCGTCCTTGACCTCCACCCGGTCGCCGTTGAGCGCGATGGTCCCATGCGGCCCCGCAATCACGGCCTGCGCATGCGAATTCCCGACGGAAACGGAGGAGATGGAACTGGAGACAACCGAACTCGAAGTGCTGGCTGCAAAGGTAGACGCCCCCTGCCCCATCGAGCACGCAAATATGAGCGATTGCGTCGCCATTTTTGGCAAAACCTTTTGGGACCTCCGAGTCACCAAAAGGAGCCAAAAATTGGCGACGAGTAGTGCCTTCGGCGGCCCGCGTTCGTCCTGCGTCCGCCACGCCGGCGTACTCCG
>Ga0196981_1000371_pt1 | contig 16482 bp, 11 predicted proteins | sample S3_2013CmetaG_FD_155462 | JGI IMG/M metagenome (GOLD analysis project Ga0196981, IMG submission 155462) | Soil microbial communities from Anza Borrego desert, Southern California, United States - S3_20-13C | ecosystem: Environmental > Terrestrial > Soil > Desert | place: USA: California... | reverse complement strand
CCCATGCGAACGCATAGCAGAAGAAGCCCGACCCGCTCGACTCCTTCATCGGGAAGCTCGCGGGGTCCAGCAGGCTGGCGCGCCAGAGTCCGTCCGGCTGCTGGGCAGCGAGGACCGCGGCGGCCATCTCCCGGAACTGCTGCTCGAAGCGGGGGCGCGACGGGTGATCGGCCGGCAGGTGCTGCAGCAGGCGCACCAGGCCCGCGAGCACCCAGCCGTTGCCGCGGCTCCAGAAGACCTTCGCTCCGTTCGCCTCGCGCTGGCTGAAGTAGCGGCTGTCGCGGAAATACAGCCGCGACTCGCGGTCGTAGAGGTAGTCCGACGTCACCCACCACTTCGCGACCGCGAAGTCCAGGTAGCGCGCGTCGCCGGTCGCCTTCCACAGGCGCACCCAGGCCGGCGGCGCCATGAAGAGGGCGTCGCACCAGGACCAGCGGTCGAGGCGGTCGGGGTTCCGCTCGCGGTCGAAGTCGAGGTTGTCGTCCTTCGGATGCGCGAGGATGAAGTCGAAGCGCTCCCGCAGCGGCGCGATCATGCGCGGGTCGCCGTGCCGCAGGAAGAGCTCCGCCCAGGCCTGCCCGACCGCGTGGTCGTCGGCGTGATACGGGCGCTCGGCCAGCGCCCAGCCGTGCTGCTCCCCGAGCGCGCGCAGGCGGTCGTGGAACCGCGGGCTGGGCGAGATCTCCGCGAGCGCCAGCACGCCGGCGTAGAAGGCGGCGTTGTGCCAGAGCAGGGGGGTCCAGCGCTCCGACGGGTGCGCCAGCTGCCAGTCGGCGACGCGCTCGGCCAGGGCGAGGACTTCGGCGCGCCGCGGCCCGGGCCGATCGGCGCGGACCGTCCCCGCGGCGAGCGCCAGCGCCGCGAGCAGGAGAAGACGGCGGGTCATGAGGCGGGAGCGAGGGAGACGCGGACCGGCGCGCGCGCGCGGGCGACCGCGTCGGCGACGTACGATTCCCACGCGGCGCGGTCCTTGAACTGCCCGCTGCGGTCCCATCCGGCGCCCGCGTAATACACCAGCGGCCGGCCCGGCGCGACCTTGGCGAGCACGAGGTGGTTGCGGGCGTCCTCGGCGAAGCCGCTGAACTCGGGCCCCGGCACGACCACGGCGGTGCCGAGCTGGCCGTTGGACTTCTGGGCGATCCACTGCGTGAACGAGCCGTCGCCGGCGCGGGGATCGAGGCCGATCGCGGGTTCCTGCCCTCGGTCCGCCGGGTTCTTGTTCAGGCCGACGGCGACGGTGAGCTCCTTGACGTTCGAGACCGTGTGGAAGGTGGATTCGACGCGGTCGAGGTTGTGGCCGGCGTCGACGGTGAAGCGCTTGACCTCCGAGACGTACACGCCGTCCGCGGCCCAGGTGCCGTACGTGAGCTCGAAGATCGCGCGGACCGGCCCGTTGGCGAGGATCCGCCACGACTGAAAGTTGCCCGAAACGTGGAGCCGCGAGCCGTCCCAGATGCCCGTGCCGCCGCAGCCGCGCGACGGGCCGACCTGGAACATGTCCATCCCCTCCCCCTGGTCCGTGTGGTAGTGGTCGTGGCCCTTGTTGTACCAGCGGTCGACGATCGGGTAGCCGACGCGCTTGCACCAGACGTCGAGGCCGCTGGTCACGAGCACCTCCTTCGTCACGCCGGCCGGCGCGGGCGCGGCGAGCGCGGCGCCGTAGGTGCGGTGGCCGATGCGGTCGTTCTCCCAGGCGAAGTCGTCCAGGCGCTCCGGGACGTGGCGGGCGAACGCCTTGGTCGGGAACACCGGCGCGACGTCCTCGATCTTCTCGACGGTGAACGTGGCGGTCTTTTCCCCGGCCGCAAAGTCGTGCTGGAAGATCAGGTCGCCGTACGCGAGGCCGCGGCCCTCGGGGTCCTTGGCCTGCGGCGCGATGTTCGTGACCTGGTACGGCAGGACGCGGCCGGCCGGGTCCTTGACCGCGATCTTCTGGAGCAGCGCGCCCGGCAGGTGCTTCGCCACCTCGCTCCAGGGCACGGTGATCGTCTCGGCGGGGCGCGCGATGTCCAGGTCGTGGCTGACGGTGACTTTCATGGCGGCGCCGGCCGCCGCCGCGGGGGCGGCCAGCAGGAGCGCAAGGGCGGCGAGGATCGATGGTTTCATGAGGGGGCTCCAGGCGTCGTCCCGGGCGTCCCGCAGGATTCCGCCCCGCCCCGGCGGGCGCGCCGGAGGGAATCCCTCGCTTCGTCCGGGATGACAGGACAAATGGGCATCGGTCAGCGGGCCAGCCAGCCGCCGTCGACGGCGAGAATGTGGCCGTGGACGTAGGCGGCGGCGGGGGAGGCCAGGAACACCACGGCGCCGGCCAGGTCGTCCGGTTCGCCCCAGCGGCCGGCGGGGATGCGCGCGAGGATCTGCTCGCTGCGGGCGGCGTCGGCGCGGAGCTGCGCGGTGTTGTCGGTCGCCATGTATCCCGGGGCGATGGCGTTCACGTTGATGCCGTGCGGCGCCAGCTCGTTGGCCATGATCCGGGTCAGGCCCGCGAGCGCGCTCTTGGCGGCGGTGTAGGAGGCGACCCGGATCCCGCCCTGGAACGAAAGCATCGACGCGACGTGGATGATGGTGCCGCGGCGCTTCTCCTCGACCCAGCGCCGCGCGACGCGCTGGCTCAGGCGGAAGACCGACGTGAGGTTGGTCTCGATGACCTCGTCCCAGTCCGTGAGCGAGAACTCGGTGAAGGCGGCGCGGCGGATCGTGCCCCCGTTGTTGACGACGATGTCGGGCCAGGGCAGCGCGCCGCCGAACGCGCCGAGGAGGCGGTCGAGCGAGGCGCGGCTGGCCTGGTCGGCCGCGAACGGCCAGGCCTTGCGGCCGGCGGCCTCGACGAGGCGGCAGGTGGCGGAGAGGTCGCCGCGCGCGACGACGATGACGTCGGCGCCAGCCTGGGCGAGCGCGCCGGCCATCGAGGCTCCGAGGCCCCGCGAGGCGCCGGTGACCAGCGCGGTGCGGCCCTCGAGGCGGAAGCGGTCGAGCACGGAGGCCATGCGGGCGGGTCAGCGGATGTCGGCGAGCGGAACCGGATCCATGTCGACGAACTCCTGGTTCTCGCCGCCCATGCCCCAGACAAAGGCATAGCCGGTGGTGCCGGCGCCGCAGTGGATCGACCACGGCGGGGAGAGCACCGCTTCGCCGTCGCGCACGAGCAGGTGGCGGGTCTCCTGCGGCGGACCCATGAAGTGGAAGACGGCTGCGCCGGGCGGCAGGCCGAAATAAAGATAGACCTCGGAGCGGCGGAGGTGCGTGTGCGGCGGCATCGTGTTCCAGACGCAGCCGGGCTCGAGGCGGGTGAAGCCCATCACCAGCTGGCAGGTCGGGAACGCGCCGGGGTGGATGAGCTTGAAAAGCGTGCGCTCGTTGGCGGTCTCGCGCGCGCCGAGCCGGTCGCCCTTGATGTCCTTGATGGCGATGCGCCGGACCGGGTACTCGCGGTGGGCCGGGTAGCTGAGCAGCCAGAAGCGGGCCGGGGTCGCGTCCGAGTCCGAAAGCATCCGGACGGACTTCGCGCCGCGACCGACGTAAAGCGCGTCGAGGTGCCCGAGCGCGTGCACCGCGCCATCGACCTCGATGCGGCCGGGACCGCCCAGGTTGATGAAGCCGCCCTCGCGCCGCTCGAAGAAGTGCGCGGTGCGAAGGCCGGCCGGCGCCGGCAGCTCGAGGCCGCCGTTGACCGGACTGAAGCCGCCCGCGACGGTGCGGTCGCTCTCCCACCACGCCAGGCTGAAGCCGCCGGCGGGGAACACGTCGGTGAGGAGAAAGTTCTCGCGCAGCTGCGCCGCGGACATGGCGGCGGCGGCCACCGGCGAGTGGGCGAGGAGCGTCTTCATGCTCGAGCGGTCAGGGGGATGAATGAGGGAGGGAAAATAAAGCCCCCGTGGGGTGGTGACCGCCACGGGGGCCGGGAAGACGCGCGATGGGTTACCAGGTGCCCTTCACGCCGACCGCGTATTGCACGCCGAACTCCTCCTCGCGGAAGCCGGTCGCATAGAGGGCGGAGGGCGCCGTGACGCTGTAGCGCTCGAGCGTCTGCGGCTGGTTGAGGATGTTGCGGGCGTTCGCGAAGAAGCGGAGCCGCTTCGAGAGCGTGTACTCGAGGTTCACGTCGATGTTATAGCGCGAGTCGAAGTAGTCGTAGAAGTTGTTCGCCGCGCCGTACTGGCCGCCGGTCTGGGCCGAATTGCGCTGGCGGCCGCGGTAGTTCCACGTCACGCGCGCGCTGATCGGCTTCTTGTTCCAGCTGATGCTGAAGTTGCCGGCCTTCGGGATGAAGCCCTGGAAAGCGGCGCCCTGCTCGCCCTCGAGGTGGAGGATCGTGCCGTTGGCGGAGATGCCGATGTAGCGGCCCCAGCCCGGGAGCATGTCGAGGGTGCGGACGAAGTTGAACTCCGCGCCGGAGATGCGCGCCTCGCCGCCGTTGACGGTGGTCGAGATGCCCCAGCCGACGAACCGCTGGTCGAGCCCCAGCTGCGCGGCGAGCGCCGCGTCGACCGTGCCCGTCTTCGTCACCCAGAAGTCCTGGAGGTCCTTCTGGAACACGCCCGCCGAGAACACGCCGCCCTTCTCGAAGTAGTATTCGAGCGAGAGGTCCCAGTTGTCGGCCGTCCACGGGCCGAGGCCCGTGTTGCGGATCGTGATGTTGCCGAGGATGTCCGGGTTCGTGTCGAGTTCGTCCTCGTCGATCGTGGTGTTGGGGATGATGTTCGCGTAGTCCGGCCGGCCGAGCGTCTTCGCGTAGGCGAAGCGCGCGAGCAGGTTGTCGGTGATGTTCCAGGTCAGGTGCAGGCTCGGGTACACGTCGTCGTACTCGCGCGAGGCCTTGAAGCCGCGCTCGAGGCGCGTGAACTGCACGAAGGCGAGCGTCGCGGTGTCGGAGCTGGCGCCGGGCTTCAGCACGCGCTGGATGCCCGTCTGCGCCGGGTTGCTGTCCACGAAGGTGCCGTCGGCGTTGCGCTGCCAGATCAGGTCGGGGTCGTTCAGCACGCCCTCGCCGTCGTCCTTCGTCTTCTCGAAGCGGAAGCCGCCGACGAACTGCAGACGGTTGTCGAACAGCTTGCCGTCGAACTGGATGTAGGCCGCGCTGACCGACTCCGTGATCTTTTCCGAGCCGTTGATGCGGTTGGTCTCGGACTGCGCGCCCCAACGCTGCGAGTTGGTCACGTTGGCCGCCCCGGTCGCCATCACGAAGTGGTTCGGGTTGCTCTTGAAGCGGTCGTACAGCTTGTACGGGTCGATCCACTGGATGTTCGGCTCGCCCCAGTACGGGTCGACGCCGTAGCGCGTGTCGAGGAACTGGGCGGCGTTGTCGTCGGCCGTGTTGGCCAGGCCGTCGGCGCCGACGAACGTCCACTGCTCGTTGTAGCGGCGGTTGTCGCGGTCTTCCTCACGCCAGTTGACGCCGGCTTTGATCGACAGCGGGAACGCGAGGTCGAGGTCGCGCTCCACGTCGAGGTACGCGCCCTTCATCTTGGCCTTCCCGTCGACCGGCGAGTTCTGCGCCGTGGTGACGAGATAGTTCGACAGGTTGTAGGGGTTCAGCTGGTTGCCCGCGGCGTCGCGGACGACCCAGTCGTGGTGCGGGAAGCTGATGTTGTCGGCGCGGACGACCGACACGCCCTGCATGGTCTGGCCGACGTTGGAGAACTGGCCGCGCGCGGTCTCGCGGTACCAGGTCTTGGATTTCGCGCCGTACACACCGGCGTCGACGTTGAAAGCCTGGCCGTCGTAGCGGTACTTGACGTTGGCGGCCTTGGTGTCGCCCAGCTTGTCGCGGAACGAGCTGCCGCGGGTCACGCTGGCGCGGCCCGAGGCGCTCTGCACGAAGGTCGGGCCCCAGGTGCGGGCCGTGCCGGTCGTGGTGGACGCCGTGGAGGTGGTGCCGACGTTGAAGTTCATGTTCCGATTGCCGAAGAAGGACTTGTAGTAGTTGTCCTGCGCCATGACCGACAGGGTCTGGTTGTCGGTGATCTTCCAGTCGGCCTTGATGCTGATGGAGTCGCGGAACGTGTTCTTCGGGCCGTCCTGGATCTGCCACTGCTGCAGGTAGGGATTGGCCGGCGTGGCGCCGCCCTGGGCGAAGTTCCAGGTCGTCTGCCAGCGGTGCTGCTCGTTGAACTGGTTCGAGCTCAGGCCGGTCACGACGATGCCGAAGCGGTCGTTCACCGGCAGGATGTACGTGAAGTCGAAGCCGGGGAGGACCTTGAAGGTGTCCTCGTTGCCCGGACCCGGCGTCTTGCTGAAGAAGTCGCCGATCGTCTCGCTGTTCGCGCTGAAGTAGGCGCGGTAGGTGAAGGAGGCGCCCTTCTGCTCGAAGGCGTTCTTGCTGATCAGATTCACACTGCCGCCGAGGGAGTCGGAGGGAAGATCCGGCGTCGGCACCTTCACCACCTCGACGCGGGAGGCGTTGTTGATCGAGACCTGCTCGAACTCGAACACGCGGTTCGAGTTGCCCGAGACCGAGCTCGTCGTGCGCATGCCGTCGAGGTAGACGTTCGTGAAGTTGGCGGCGAAGCCGCGGACCGAGACGGTGCGGACGTCGGCCGCGACGTAGTCGACGGTGACGCCCGGGAGGTACTTGAGGAACTCGCCGGCGTTGCCCTCGGTGACGTCGCCGAACGCGTCGGCCGCCATGACGACCTTAACGTTGGGGGCGTAGCGCTGCTCGTTCGTGGCGATGGCGTTGCCCTCGAACTCGCGCGACGCGGCGACCGTGAACGTGTCGAGCGTGATGGTCTTGTCGTCGCCGTAGCGATCGCGGCTCGAGAGGTTGAAGTCGAGCTGCGCGGAGCCGCCGGGGGTGACGCTCACGGTGGCGGTCTCGGTGTCGAGGCCGGTGAACTGCGCGCGCACCTTGACCTCGCCGGCCGGCACGCCCTGCAGGCGGTACTCGCCGTACTCGTTCGTCTGCGCCTCGATGTTGGTGCCCTCGACGACGATGCGCGCGTTGTTGAGGTACTTGTTGTTGCCCACGTTCAGCACGCGGCCGCTGACGGTGCCGGTGCCCGCATCCTGGGCGGTGACGGTGGCGGCCAGCGCAAAGGCCAGCCCGAGCGTGACGAGTCCACGCGCGGTCCGGCCGGAGTTGATTGCGGACGCCGACGGGCGCGCGAATCGGGCGGCAATGTGCCGCCAGAACTGAATCAGTTCCATGGGGGTGTTTGGTTGGGGGTTAGGCAGTGAACCGGCCATCCGGGAAGCCACTGATCAGGGTGACGAGAGGGGCCGAAAAATTCACTAATGAACTTGCCATTCATAGGTGAAAGTCTCACCCTGCCGCCACGCTTTTTTTCATCGGACAGTCCGTCCTCGTCCGATTCGCCTTTTCTCCCGCCAAACATCGACAGTCCCGCTCCGTCGTCATGCCTTCGCTCGCCGCGTCGTCCCCGCTTCCGCCCGCCGCTCCCGCCGCCCAGGAGCGCTACGTCATCCCGAACCTCCGCAACGCGTGCCGGATCCTCAAGGCCCTCGGCGAGCACCGCGACGGCCTGAAGGCCGCCGACCTCGCGCGCCAGCTCGGCATCCCCGTCACGACCACGCTGCGGATCATGACCACCCTTCTGCTGGAGGGCCTGGTGCGGAAGACCGACGGCCGCTTCGAGCTCGGGCCCGTGCTCATCCAGCTGGGCCACGCCTCGCTCGCCGGGACCGAGATCCGCGAGCTTGCGCTGCCGGTGCTGGAGCGTCTCACGAAGGCGACGGACGAGACTTCCCACCTGGCCGTGCCCTGCGACGACCGCGCCCTCATCGTCGCCGTGCAGGACAGCCCCCACCCGCTGCGCGCCTCGTCGCGCCCCGGCTTCCTCGCCGAGCTGCACTGCTCGTCGACCGGCAAGATCTTCCTGAGCTATCTCCACGCCAGCCGGGTGAACGAGTTCTTCGGCAAGGTCCGCCCGGGCTCGCGCACGCCGCAGACCCTGACGGCGGTCGCCGACATCCGCCGCGAGGTCGAGACGACCCTCAAGCGCGGCTACAGCCTCGACAACGAGGAGTTCCACCCCGGCGTGCGCTGCGTCGCCGCGCCCGTGTTCGGATCCGACGGCGCCGTCGTGGCCGCGATCGGCATCACGGCGTCCACCCACCGCTTCACGGAGAAACGCATCCCGGAAATGGCCGCGGCGGTGCGCACGCACGCCGCCGAGCTGAGCCGGCTCATCGGCGGCGAAGCGCGCGGCTGAGCCCGGCCTTGTGCCACGACGCCGCCTTGCCCCGCGCGGCGCGCCCGGCGTAGCGTCCCCCCTTTCCCCATGTCCAAGACCGACATTCTCAATCGCCTTCGCACCTACAAGGTCGTCGCGCTCATCCGCGCCGACAGCGCGGACAGCCTCCTCGACTGCGCGGGCGCGCTGCAGGCCGGCGGCCTCGGCGCGATCGAGCTCACGATGACGACGCCTGGCGCGATCGACATGGTCGCGCGCGTCTCGAAGGAGCTGCCGGACGCGCTCATCGGGCTGGGGACCGTCCTCGACCCCGACACCGCGCGCGCGGGCGTCGCCGCCGGCGCGAAGTTCATCGTCACGCCCGCCGTGCGTCCCGCGGTGATCACCGCCTGCCGGCAGATGCAGGTGCCGATCCTCTCGGGCGCGCTGACGCCGACCGAGGCCTGCACCGCCTGGGACGCCGGGGCGGACGTCATCAAGATCTTCCCGGCGGAGTTCTTCGGGCCCGCCTACATCAAGTCCCTCAAGGCCCCCTTTCCGAAAATGGAGTTCCTGCCCACCGGCGGCGTCACGCCGGAGACCGTCGGCGAGTTTCTCAAGGCCGGCGCGTTCGCCACCGCCGCCGGATCCGCGCTCGTCGCGCCGGCCGCGCTCAAGGCCCGCGACTGGGCCGCGATCACCGCGCGGGCGCGGCAGTTCGTGGAGGCCGCGAACAAGGCCTAGCGGCCGGGCGGAAAGCTGAGCGCGGAAAACGGAGCGCCGGGTCCGACTGCCGGCCTTCCGCCATCCCGCCGGCGTCGAGCACCCAGCTCTCCGCGCTCCGCCTTTACTTCCCATGACCCGCGTCCTCCTCACCACCACCTCCTTCCAGGACACGCCCGGCGTGCATCATGACATGCTGGCCGCGGCCGGCTTCGAGATCGTTCGCGAGCGCGGCCCGCTGCCCGAGGCGAAGATGCTCGAGCTGGCCGGCCAGTTCGACGCCTACCTTTGCGGCGACGACGCCCTCACCCGGGCCGTCATCCAGAAGTCGCTGCCCCGGCTGAAGGTGATCTCCAAGTACGGCATCGGCCTCGACAAGATCGACGTCGCGGCCGCCACCGACCTGAAGGTGCCGGTCCTCTTCACGCCCGGCGTCAATCACACGACGGTCGCCGAGCACACGTTCGCGCTCCTCCTCGCCGCCGTGCGCAACCTCGTCGTCGAGGCCAACCATGTCGCGGCCGGCCGCTGGACGCGCATCACGGGCAACGAGGTCTGCGGCAAGACGCTCGCCATCGTCGGCTTCGGCCGCATCGGCAAGGAGGTCGCCGTCCGCGCGCGCGCCTTCGGGCTCGCGGTGATCGGCTACGGCAACTACTGGGACGACGACTTCGCCCGCTGGCACGGCATCGAGCGCGTCGAGAACTTCGACGACGTCCTGCGCCGCGCGGACTTCATCTCGCTGCACACGAAGCTCACGCCGGCCACCAAGGGGCTCATCAACGCGGGGAACTTCCCGCTGATCAAGAAGGGCGCCGTCATCGTCAACACGGGCCGGGGCGAGCTCGTCGACCTGCCGGCGCTCGTGGCGGCGCTCAAGGCGAAGCACCTCCTCGCCTACGCCGCCGACGTGCTGGACCAGGAGCCTCCGCCGGCCGACCACCCGCTGCTCGGCCTGCCGAACGTGATCCTCACGCCGCACATCGGCTCGCGCACGCACGAGAGCGTGCAGCGGCAGGCCAGCTGCGCGGTCGAGAACCTCACCCGCTTCCTCGCCGGCAAGAAGCCCCTGGCGCAGGCCAACGACATCAAAGGCTGAAAGCGAAGCGCGGAAGGCGGAACGCCGCCCTCCGCCGACCGACGTCAGCCGCGCCCGCCCTTCCCGCCTTCCGCGTCCAGCCTTCAGCCCTTCCCACCATGCCCGAAGTCTTCCACATCGTCCCCGAGTCCCAGCACAACGCGCTCGTCGCCGCCGCGTACCGCCACCGCGGCTACCTCGCCGACGAGGCCGAGGAGGGCGCCCGGTTTTGCGCCGAGGCGTCGCGCCACGGCATCCGCACCCACAACGGCATCAAGGCGCTGCACCTCGACCACCTCTTCGGCTCCGGCTCGCAGGGCTGCGTGCCCGGGGCGAAGATCGAGGAAAAACCCTCCCGCTTCGCCGCCGCCAAGGTCTGGAGCGCCAACCGGAAGCTCGGCCAGTCCACCGCCTACCGCGCGATGGCCGAGGCCATCCGCCTCGCCGACCAGTACGGCGTCGGCACCGTGTCCGTGGACAACGCCTTCCACTACCTGTGGGGCGGCGGCTACGTGATGGACGCCGCCAAGAAGGGCTACATCGCGTACACCAACTGCACGGCCGCCCTTCGCCGAGTCGTCCCGTTCCAGGGCAAGTTCCCGACCCTCGGCACCAACCCGCACTCGTGGGGCTTTCCGACGACGGAGGCGATCGGCTACCCCATCGTCATCGACTGGGCCACCTCGGTCGTCGCCATGGGCCGCGTCCAGCAGCTCGCCCGCGAGGGCAAGAACCTGCCGCCCGACGCGGCCGTCGACGAACAGGGCACGCCGACCACCGACCCGAAGAAGGCGAAGTACCTGCTGCCCTTCGGCGCCCACAAGGGCTACGGCCTCTCGCTCATCAACGAGCTCGTGGCGGGCTTCATCGGCGGATCGCTGCCCACCCTGCGCAACCGCTGGGCGCAGGCGGCGGGCGACAAGGGCACGTGCTGCTTCTTCTTCCAGGTGATCCATCCCGACGCGATCAGCGGCGGCGCGTTCGCCCGGGGCCGCAGCCAGCAGCAGAACGTCCTGGCGGTGATCCGGGACGTGCTCGGGCACGGGAACGAGAAGTGCATGCTGCCCGGCCAGCTCGAGGCCGCCTGGGCGCAGCATTCGGCCCGGGCCGGCGGCCTGCTCTTCAGCGCCGCCGAGGTTGCGGCCTTCAACGAACTCGCGGCCGAGGCCGGCCAGCCGGCGTGGGACCCGGCCCAGTTCAAGACCGTCACGATCTGACGATCCCGCCCGCGCCTTCCCGCACCGAGGCCGCGCAACCGGCCGGAGCGGCACCGCGATGCGACTCGCCCCCGGCCTCCTGCTCCTGCTCTCCGCCGCGCTGACCACCGGGCGCGGCGCGGAGGAGCCGCCGGTCTACCGCTCGACGGTGGGTCTGGCCCCATCGGCCCGGCAGCTGGAGACCCTCCCGCGCTTCGACGCGCGCTGGGTTATCCCCGCCGGCGTCGCCGCGCAGCTCGGGCCGTTCTTCCGCCAGGCGGGATTCCAACCCGAGCTCGCCGACGAGCTGCTGGCGCGGCTGGGACCGGGGGCCGACGCCTCCACCCGCGCCATCATCCCGGACCGCGCCCTGCTCGCGCGCTTCACGCCGGACGAGCGCGCGCGGTGGTGGGAGGTCCTGCAGCTGCACCACGCCAACGAACCCTACCGCTGGCCGCTTTCCCTCGGCCCGGCGGAGCTCGGCGCGCTCGAGCGCGAGCCGCGGTGGCGGAAGGCCGTGGACCGGCTGCGGGCGCTGGGCCGCACGCACGGGGACCGCCTCGTGTTCGCCGACCTCTTCGCGCTCGAGGACGCCTTCGCCGGCGCCGCGGACCGCGCCGCGTTCTACCGGGTCGCCCTGGGCGGCGACGCCCTCGTGCTGAAGCTGCGGCGGCCGGCGGACGGCCCGCTCGACGCCGCGGCGGCGGCGGCCTGGTGGCAGGTCAACGGCCGCTACCGCGCGATCGAGCCTCTGCTCAACGCGGTCGCCGCCATCCCGGATTCCCCCCGCCTCGACGTCACCCACGTGCTGCCGCGGCTTCCGCGCTCACTGATGAACACCTTTCCCCCCCGGCTCGGCGAGGCCGAGGATCCCGGCGTCGACAGCGGGGTGCTCGCGTCGGCGTTCTTCGCCCTGGCGCCGGGCGTGGACCTCTCGGCCCCCGGCGGGCTGAAGGCGTGGCTGGAGCGCGAGTGCACGCCCGTCGAAGGCCCGCCGCGCTACGGCGACGTCTGCGTTTTCGGAAATCTCGAGCGCTCGGCCTGGCCTTATGCCGCCGTCTACATCGCCGACGGCGTCGGCTTCGCGCGCCGGCCCACCGCGTTCGGCGCCTGGCAGTTCCTGGACCTCGAAGACGTCGGCCGGCTCAACCCGCGGTTCGCGGGAACCCCGCCGAGGATCTTCCGCCCGAAGTCCGCCCTGGTGCCTCCGGGGGAGCCGCCGTTCCTCCCCGGTCGGATGCCCGAGGCGTGGCGCAAGCAGCTGCGTCTCCGGCCGGTGCCGCCCGGCCCGTGGGGCCGGCTGTGGTACTACGAGGTGCTGCTCGCGCCCTCGGGCCACACGCTCGAGCGGCTGCCCGCACCGGACCGGACGCCGGCGTGGACCTTCCAGGGCGTGTCGGCCGCGGAGATCGAGGCGGCCATCGCGGAAGCGCCGATGCCCGACGCCGTGCGCCGGGACCTCCGGGAGCTCTTCCGCGGGGCGGCCCCGGATGCGGACGGATGCGTCACGGTCCGCCCGTCGCTCGATCTCGTCCTGGCGGTGCCGCGGGAGTTCCGCACGCGCCTCTTTCCGCGGCTGGTCGGCGGGGAGGCGGTCACGGACTACGCCCAGCACATCCCCTTCCCGGCCGGGTTCGTGATCGAGGAATGGTTCGAGGTCGGATCGCTGCCCGAGTCCGTGCGCCAGGCGGTCCTGCGGCTGGCGTATCCGGTCGGCGACCGCGTGATGCTCTCGGACTTCGGCGCGCTGTTTTCCCTGCTGCCGACGCGCCGCGAGCAGCTTTCCGCGCACCGCGCGGCCCTCCGGATGCCGGCGGTGGTGCTGCTGATGGAGAAGCCGTCGCCTGCGGAGGTGCCCGCCCTGGCGGAATATTGGCGGACCGGCCGCGCCAAGGACGTGGGCCGCCTGCTCGAGTCGTTCGCGGCGACGGGGGACGACTTCCGCTACCTGGACGTGATCCACCTGCTGTCGCCGGTCGAGCGCGAGTTCCTCAACACGTACTTCACGCCCGACGGGCCCAGCCTCACGCCGAGCTGCTTCTGGACCGCGTTCAATTTCGGCGCGGAGAAGCCGGACGACCGCTACCTCGTGCTGCCGGGGGTCTGGACCGAGCACCAGTCGCTCGCCTGGCAGGAGCTCACGCGCGATTTCGACGCCCTGCCCGCGCCGTCGCGCGTCGGGGACATCATCGCCTACCGCCGGAAAGGCGCGCCGGAGGCCGTGCACGTCTGCGTGTTCATCGCCGAGGGCATCGTGTTCACCAAGAACGGGGTCACCTTCTCGAAGCCGTGGCACCTCTCGAAGCTGGAGGACATCGACGAGCTCTACCTCACGGACCCGGGGATGGAGCGGGTCTATTTCCGCCGCCGCCCATGACACGCCCCGGCGGGCTGCGTGATTGACCGGCCTTTCGCCAATCGCACCCTGCATTTCCCCGATCCCAACATGAGCCTCCAAATCAAGCCCGCCAACTCCTGCGCCTTCGACCAGATTTCCCTGGGCGAGGTCATGCTCCGCCTCGACCCCGGCGAAGGCCGGATCCGCACCGCCCGCGAATTCAAGGCCTGGGAAGGCGGCGGCGAGTACAACACGTCCCGCGGCCTCCGCAAATGCTTCGGCCTGAAGACCGCCGTCTGCACCGCCTTCGTCGACAACGAGGTCGGCCACCTCATCGAGGACTTCATCATGCAGGGCGGCGTCGCGACCGACTTCATCAAGTGGCGCGAAGATGACGGCATCGGCCGCTCCGTGCGCAACGGCCTCAACTTCACCGAGCGCGGCTTCGGCGTCCGCGGCGCCGTCGGCAACCCGGACCGCGGCAACACGGCCGCCTCGCAGCTCAAGCCGGGCGACTTCGACTGGGAGCGCATCTTCGGCCAGCTCGGCGCCCGCTGGTTCCACACCGGCGGCATCTTCGCCGCGCTCTCGGCGACGACCGCCGAGCTCACCGTGGAGGCGGTCAAGGCGGCCAAGAAGCACGGCGCGATCGTCTCCTACGACCTCAACTACCGGCCCTCGCTCTGGAAGACGATCGGCGGGCTGAAGAAGGCCCAGGAGGTCAACCGGGAGATCGCGAAGCATGTCGACGTGATGATCGGCAACGAGGAGGACTTCACCGCCTCGCTCGGCTTCGAGGTGAAGGGCGCCGACCACAACCTCTCCAAGATCGAGCTCGACGCGTTCAAGGAGATGATCGAGACGGCCGTGAAGGAGTTCCCGAACTTCAAGGTGGCCGCGACGACCCTCCGCCGGGTGATCACCGCGACGAAGAACGACTGGTCGGCGATCCTCTGGCATGACGGGAAGTTCCACCAAAGCCGGCCTTACCCCGAGCTCGAGATCCTCGACCGCGTCGGCGGCGGCGACTCGTTCGCCTCGGGCCTGCAGTTCGGCTTCCTCCAGTTCAACGACCCGCAGAAGGCGGTCGACTACGGCGCCGCGCACGGCGCCCTCGCGTCGACGACGCCCGGCGACACCTCGATGGCCACCCGCAAGGAAGTCGAGAAACAGATTTCCGGCGGCGGCGCCCGCGTCGTGCGGTAAGGTGGGCGGCCGCAACGCCCGCCGGGACGGCGGGCTCCACCGCCGCGGCCGGGCGGGCCGATTTGTCGTTCATACAATAGCCGGGGCTCGTCACCGGGCGGGGGCTCTGCTTGGCTGCCGCCCTACCCCATGAGATCGCTGACCGTCCTCGTGTTCGCGGCGCTCGTCTGTACCGGCGCGCCCGCGGCCCTCGCCCAAGTCCAACCCGCCGCGGCCGCCCGGGACCCGCGTTTCGAGCTCCCCGCCACGGACGACGGCTTGGCGGGCGAGGGGCCGATCCGGCGGTACGACTGGTTCCGCAACCTCTGGCGCGCGCGCCGGGCGCAGTGGGCCAGTGAGGCCGGGAAGGACCGCGGCGCGGTCGTTTTCCTCGGCGATTCCATCACCCAGGGCTGGGAACACCGCCTCGCCCAGCATTTTCCCGGCCTGAAATCAGCCAACCGCGGGATCAGCGGCGACACCACGCGCGGCCTCCTGCTGCGCCTCGACGAGGACGTCCTCGCCCTGAAACCGGCGGGCGTCGTGCTGCTGATCGGCACCAACGACCTCGAGGAGCAGGCCCAGCCGTGGATCGTGGCATCCAACATCCGCCTCCTGCTCGCGCGCCTGAAGGCCCACAACCCGACGATGCCGGTCGTGATCAACCAGGTCATGCCGAGCTCCGACACGAAGAAACGCCCGAACTACAAAATCAAGCGCCTCAACTTCCTGATCCGGGAGCTCGTGAAGGACCAGCCGCAGGTCACCCTGGTCGACACCTGGACACTCTTCGCCACGCCGCAGGGCGACGCGAATCCCGCCGAATTCCCCGACCTGCTCCATCTGAACGACGCCGCCTACGCCAAGTGGGCCGCCGCCCTCCGCCCCGTGCTCGAGACGCTCGGCCTCCTGCCCGTGCCGGCCGACGATTTCCAGCCCGAGCCGGGATTCCTCAGCCTCTTCAACGGCCGCGACCTCTCGGGCTGGGGCTTTCACGCCACGACCGAGGAGGAGCTCGCGGGGGCGAAGCGCTGGCAGGCCGGCGAGCTCGAGGCGGCCGAGTGGACCGTCGTGAAGGAGCCCGTCGCGTTCGACGGCCAGGCCGCGTCGCCCGACGGCCGGTTCGTCGCCCGGAACGGCCGCCTGATCGTCACCACGCCGCCCGAGAACCGGCGGATCCAGAAGCTTTGGACGACCCGCACGTTCCCGCAAAACTTCGTCCTGAAGCTCGAGTTCCGTCCAACGCCGAACGCCGACAGCGGCGTGTACCTGCGCGGGCCGCAGCTGCAGTGCCGCGACTACCTGCTCGCGGGGCCGTACAAGCAGCTGAAGAACTTCCGGCCGCTCGACTGGAACGAACTGGTCGTCACCGTGAGGGACGGCGTCGCGCATGCGACGTGCAACGGCGAGGTCCTCGAAGCCGCGCTCAGCGTGCCCGCGGACGGCCCGATCGGCGTCGAGGGCGACCGCGGCCAGATGGAATACCGCCGCATCCGGGTGCAGGAGCTCTGATCCGGCCCCCCGCGCCAAAAGTCTGTCGCATATGCGACAGACTTTTGCCCGGCCGACCTCGCAGGTCACATCAAAGGCTCAAGCACCCGCCGTCCCTGTCTCTCCTGTCACCGACCGAAACCATCCCCGCGTCCCTCTCCGCCGCGGAAATCCGGTTCCCCTCCCTTTCGAGACTTCCTCCCTTGTTCACCATGACTTCGCCCAAAGCACTCACCGCCGTTGCCGCGGCTCTCGCCGCCGTCTCCCTCGCCATGGCCCAGCCGCACAAGCTCATGCTCCTGACGGGCCAGTCGTCGAAGTACCACGACTGGACCAAGA
>Ga0196981_1000370_pt1 | contig 16637 bp, 12 predicted proteins | sample S3_2013CmetaG_FD_155462 | JGI IMG/M metagenome (GOLD analysis project Ga0196981, IMG submission 155462) | Soil microbial communities from Anza Borrego desert, Southern California, United States - S3_20-13C | ecosystem: Environmental > Terrestrial > Soil > Desert | place: USA: California... | reverse complement strand
GGTGCCGTTCTCCTTCGCCTTCGGCCTCGTGCCGGTCGGGGTCATGCTCGCGCTCCCGTTCGTCCAGAACATCGGCCACATCGGGAACACTTTTTCCTGCAGCCTCATCGTCCTGCTGGCCCTGCTCGCCGGCTTCGGGTTCCGGAGCTTCCTGCTGGGCCTCGCCGAGCCGGGCTGGTGGCGGCGCCTGGGCGCGGCGCTCCTTGGCATCGGCGGGTTGACGCTCCTGTTTTTCCTCGGCTCCCAGCACCACGAGAAGAGCCCCTTCTTCGTCGGTCACGCGCCGGGCCTGTACGCGGCGCTGGTCGCCCTCGCGGTCGCGGCCCGCTGGGCGGCGGTCGAGCCGGGCCGGATCGCGCCCCTCGCCGTCGCGCTCGTGCTCGGGATGCCGCTCCTCCTCTGGCGGCATGCGCAGCACGCGGGCACGTTCCACGCCCGGTACGCATTCAGCCCCGGCGCGCGCGCCGACTATCACGCGCCCTCGCCCGCGGCGGAACTGCTTGAAGAGCACCGGGCCGGACGCGAACCCGGCCGTGTCGTCGGCTGGGACAACACGCTGTACGCCGGATACAACACCGTGCTGCGCTGGGAGGGCCTTTACGGGGTCGATGCCGTGCGCAACGGGTACTACCAGGAGCTGGCCCAGGCGTTCGACCTGAAGCGCGTGTGGATGTGGGACGGCGTGAACGCCGACCGCGAGGCGGGACGGCTCGTGCCGGCGCACGACGTGCTCAACGTCACGCACTACGTCGCGAACCGCCGCGAGCCGCCGCGCGCGCTCCACACCCTCCGGCACCTCGGCGGCCGCGACCTCGACGCCTACTTCAGCCCGACGGCCTGGCCGCGTGCGTTCTTCACGGACCGGCTCGTCCCGTATGGCGAGGCCCCCGACTTCGTGGACCTCGTGCTGCGGGGCGAGCGCACGCCGTTCGCGGCCGTCCAGCGGGGCGAGCCCGCGGCGCCGACGCTCCCCGCCGACCTCCGCGGGCGCGCGGTGGTGCCGGCGCGGGACTACCGCCTGACGCCCAACACGACGACGTTCACGGTGGACGCTCCCGGCCCGGGGGTGGTCGTGCTGACGGAGACGTTCTACGAGCAGGACTTCCAGGTGACGGTCAATGGCGCGCCGGCGGCCTATTTCCGGGTCAACCACGCGTTCAAGGGCGTGGCCCTGCCCGCGGCGGGACGCTACGAGATCGCGTTCGCCTATTGGCCGCAGTATTTCACCACCGCGCTCTGGGCGGGCGCGGCCGGATTCGGGCTGCTGGTGGGCGGCGGCGCATGGCTGTGGCGCCGCGAGTCGCCGGTCTGAGGGCATTTCCCGCTTTTCGCGCCGGACCGCCGCTGCTTTCCTCGGCCCGCATGCGCATCCTGATTTCCGGCATCTGCGGCTTCGTCGGCAGCACCGTGGCGCGGGCGCTGCAGGCGACCGGCCGGCACGAGATCGCGGGGTTCGACAATTACATCCGCCCCGGCAGCGAGACGAACCGCGAGCCGCTGCAGCGGCTGGGTATCGCGGTCCAGACCGCCGAGCTCCGCGATGCGGCCGCGATGGCGGCGCTGCCGCCGGCCGACTTCGTGATCGACGCCGCGGCCAACCCGAGCGTCCTGGCCGGCGTCGACGGCCGCACCAGCAGCCGCGAGCTGGTCGAGCACAACCTCTACGGCACCGTGAACCTCCTGGAGTACTGCAAGGAGCGGAAAGCGGGGTTCATCCTCCTCAGCACCAGCCGGGTGTACGCCATCGAGCCGCTCGCGAAGCTCGCCGTGACGCCGGTCGAGGGCGGGTTCATCCCCACGCCGGGAGCCGCGCTGCCGGCCGGCCTCGGCGCCGCGGGCCTGTCCGAGTCCTTCCCCACCCAGGCGCCGGTCTCGCTCTACGGCGCCACCAAGCTGGCGTCCGAAGCGCTGGCCCTCGAATACGGCGAGACGTTCGGCCTCCCGGTCTTCGTCAACCGCTGCGGCGTGCTCGCGGGCGCCGGGCAATTCGGCCGGGCCGACCAGGGCATCTTCGCCTACTGGATCAATTCCTGGCTGCGGCGGCGCCCGCTCAAGTACCTTGGCTTCGGCGGTCATGGTCACCAGGTGCGCGACTGCCTGCACCCCCGCGACCTCGTGCCGCTCCTCGAAGCGCAGTTCGCCGCGCCGCGGATCCCCGCGGGCGACCGCGTCGTGAACGTTTCCGGCGGCGCCGGCTCCGCCATGTCCCTCCGGCAGCTCAGCGACTGGTGCGCGCGGCGTTTCGGGCCGCATCCCGTCGCGCCCGACGGCTCCCCGCGCCCGTTCGACATCCCGTGGATCGTCCTCGACCATGCCAAGGCCACCCGGGTGTGGGATTGGCGGCCGGCGACGCCGGCCAGCGAGATCCTCGAGGAGATCGCGCGGCACGCCGAGCAGAACCCCGGCTGGCTCGAACTGTCGGCCCCGCGCTAAGCGGGCTTGCCGTCACCCCGTCGCTGCGGCTGATTGGCGCGGATGTCCGCCGCCCCGGCTGCACCGCTCCAGCTACTGTCCGTCATCATCCCGGCCCGCGACGAGGAGGAGTCCCTGCCTCCGACGCTGCAGGACCTGTACGAGACCTTCACGCGCGAAGGCGTGCCGCACGAAATCGTCGTCGTCGACGACGGCAGCCGCGACCGGACGTGGCCGGTGCTGCAGGAACTGCGGCAGCGCATCCCGACCCTCGCGCCCGCGCGCAATCCCGGGCCCCACGGCTTCGGCCGCGCCGTCGTCTACGGGCTCAACCACATGAAGGGCGACGCCTGCACGATCATGATGGCCGATGCGTCCGACTCCGCCGCCGACGCCGTCCGCTATTGGCGCCTGCTCAACGAGGGCTGGGAATGCGTGTTCGGCAGCCGGTTCGTGCGGGGCGGCGAGGTCGTCGATTACCCCCGGTTCAAGCTCTTCGTGAACCGCGTGGCGAATTTCCTCGTGCGGGTCGGATTCAACATCGAGCTCAACGACACGACCAACGCCTTCAAGGCCTACCGGCGCACGGTGATCGACGGCTGCCGGCCGTTGCTCGCGCCCCATTTCAACCTGACCGTCGAGCTCCCCCTCAAGGCCATCGTGCGCGGCTACACCTGGACCGTGGTTCCGATCTCCTGGCGCAACCGGAAGTACGGCGTAGCCAAATTGAAGATCAAGGAAATGGGCAGCCGCTATTTCTTCATCTGCGCGTACGTCTGGCTCGAGAAGTACTTCAGCCGCGGCGACTACCGGAAGAAATAGCCGGCCGGAATGCCCAGTTGACGTTGGGGCGCGAGACCATTCCATCGGGCGTTTCCCATGATTTTCCTCCTCGGCGGCTCCGGCTACGTCGGCTCGGCCTATCAGGCGCTGCTCCAACGCAACGGAATCCCTTTCCGCAACTTGCGGCGGGCGGAGCTCGACTATGCGGACCCCGCCGCGCTGACGCCGGTCCTCCGGCGCGAGAAGCCCGTGTTCCTCATCAACGCCGCCGGCTACACCGGCAAGCCCAACGTCGACGCCTGCGAGCTGGCCAAGTCCGAATGCCTCTTCGGCAACGCGGTGCTTCCGGGCCGCATCGCCCAGGCCTGCACCGCCGCGGGGATCCCGTGGGGCCACGTCTCGTCCGGCTGCATCTACAGCGGCGCGCGCCCCGACGGCGCCGGCTTTCGGGAGGACGACGTCCCGAACTTCTCCTTCCGCTCCCCGCCCTGCAGCTTCTATTCCGGCAGCAAGGCGCTGGGCGAGGAGGTCCTCGCCGGCTCGCCGCAGCTGTACGTGTGGCGGCTGCGGATCCCCTTCAACGAGGTCGACAACCCGCGCAATTACCTGACGAAGATGATGCGCTACGAGCGGCTGCTCGACGCCGCGAACTCCATCTCGCAGCTCGACGAGTTTGTCGCCGCCACGTTCGCGTGCTGGGAGAGGCGCGTGCCGTTCGGCACGTACAACGTCACCAATCCCGGCCACATCACCACGCGCGAGGTCGTCGACCTCATCCGCCGCACCGGCGTGTCCGCCCAGCACTTCACCTTTTTCGCGGACGAAGCGGAGTTCATGCGCACCGCGGCCAAGACCCCGCGGTCGAACTGCATCATGGATTCCTCCAAGCTCGCCGCCGCCGGCATCCGCATGACCGAGGTCCACGAGGCGGTCGAGCGGGACCTGCGGCGCTGGAAAAAGGCGGCCTGACCCTCTCGCCATGAAGATCCTTGTCACCGGCGGCTGCGGGTTCATTGGCGGCAATCTCGTGCGGCTCCTCGTGACCACCACGGAGCACGCGGTGCTGAACGTCGACGCGCTCACCTACGCCGGCAACCGGCACTCGCTCGACGACCTGGCGGAACACCCGCGCTACCGGTTCGCGCAGGCGGATATCTGCGATGCCGCGACCCTCGCCGCGCTCTTCGCCGAGTTCGCGCCCGACTGGGTCATGCACCTCGCGGCGGAGAGCCACGTGGACCGCTCGATCGACGGCCCGGGCGCTTTCATCCAGACGAATGTCGTCGGCACCTACACGCTCCTCCAGGCCGCCCGCGCGCACTTCGATCGGCTGACCGGCGCCGCCCGCGACCGCTTCCGGTTCCTCCACGTCTCGACGGACGAGGTCTACGGCTCGCTGGGCGCGACCGGGCTGTTCTCCGAAACCACGCCCTACGACCCTCATTCCCCTTACTCCGCCAGCAAGGCGGCGTCCGACCACCTGGCCCGCGCGTGGGCCGACACGTACCGCCTGCCGGTGCTCGTGACGAACTGCTCCAACAACTACGGCCCGTACCAATTCCCGGAGAAGCTCATCCCCGTCGTCATCCTCAAGGCGTTGCGCGGCGACCCCATCCCGGTGTACGGCAGGGGCGAGAACATCCGCGACTGGCTCTACGTGGTCGACCACGCCGAGGCGCTCCACGCCGTGGTCGCCCGCGGCCGGCCGGGCGAGACGTACAACATCGGCGGCAACAACGAGCGCCGGAACATCGACCTGGTGAGCCTCCTCTGCGGCCTGCTCGACGAGATCCACCCGCGCGCCGGCGGCAAGCGGTACGCCGAGCTCATCACGTTCGTCACGGACCGGCCCGGACACGACCTGCGGTACGCGATCGACGCCTCCAAGATCCGCCGCGAGCTGGGCTGGGAGCCGAAGCAGGACCACACCTCCGGTTTCCGGAAGACCGTGCAGTGGTACCTCGACCACCGGCCGTGGTGGCAGTCGATCCTCGACGGCTCGTACAAGCTCGAGCGGCTCGGCACCGCCCAGTGACGGTGGGCGACACCCCGCCGACAGCCGAGCGACCCGCGCGCCAACAGCCGATCCCAAAACCTTCCTCCCGTGAACGCCGCCCCGCTGCAGCCCGCCATCGCCCACCTGCCGTCCCGCAAGGGCATCGTCCTCGCCGGCGGCTCCGGCACGCGGCTCTACCCGCTCACCATCGCGGTCTCGAAGCAGCTCATGCCGGTGTACGACAAGCCGATGGTCTATTACCCGCTCTCGGTGCTGATGCTCGCCGGCATCCGGGAGATCCTGGTCATCTCGACCCCGAGCGACCTTCCGCTTTTCCAAAAACTCCTGGGCGATGGCTCTCATCTCGGTGTGCGCCTCACCTACGCGGCCCAGGCCAGTCCCGACGGTCTCGCGCAGGCCTTCCACATCGCCGGCGACGTGGGCTTCCTCACCGGGCGCGAGCCCTCCGCCCTGGTCCTCGGCGACAATCTGTTCTACGGCGCCGACTTCCTGCAGGCGATCGCCGGCGCGTCCGCGCGCCCCGCCGGCGCCACCATCTTCGGCTACCACGTCGCGAATCCCTCCGCCTACGGCGTCGTCGAGTTCGCGGCGGACGGCCGCGTCGTCTCCCTCGAGGAGAAGCCGGCGCAGCCCAAGTCCAACTACGCCGTGCCGGGACTGTACTTCTACGACCAGGACGTCGTCCCGCTCGCCCGGAGCCTCCGCCCGTCGAAGCGCGGCGAGCTCGAGATCACCGATTTGAATCGGCTGTACCTCGACCAAGGCCGGCTGCACGTCGAGCTTTTCGGCCGCGGCACCGCCTGGCTCGACACCGGCACGCACGATTCCCTGGTCGAAGCCGCCACCTTCGTGCACGTGCTCGAGAACCGCACCGGTCTGAAAATCGCCTGCCTCGAGGAGATCGCCTACAAGAAGGGCTGGATCGATCGCGCCGGCCTCGAGGCGAACATCAGGAAGCTCGGCAAGTCCTCGTACGGCGAATACCTGCGGCGGATCCTGAGCTGACTCGCCGGGCGGGCGTGATCCCGCGGCCCGGCGTCGGCGCGTGGGCCGCGCCTACCGCATGCCCTTTCGCTCCTCGGCGATTTCCGCCGGGATCACGGCGCTGGCCCGGTTGCCGAAGCTCGCTCGAACGAACGTCAGGATGGCCGCGAGCTCGTCGTCCTGCAGGTGGCGGAAGCCCGGCATTTCCTGGTCGTAGCTCGCGCCGTTCACGTCGATCCGGCCCGACATGCCCTGCAGCGCGATCTGGATCAGGCGGTTCTTCTCGCCCGTGACCCAGGCCGTCTTCGCGAGCGGCGGAATGAGTCCCGGGGCGCCGAGCCCGTCGGGCCGGTGGCACGCGGCGCAATGGATCGCATAGAGGTCCTGGCCGTGGCGCAGGTGTTCGGGCGCGGGCGGGACGTCCCAGTTCTCGGTCATCAGCGGCAGCGGCTCCGGGTCCTCGGTCCATTCCGCGGCGGCCGCGTCCGGCGCCGCCGGCCGCAGGCGCACGATCTTGTCCGGCCCGCCGGGCAGCCCCGCGTACATCCAGGGCTGGAACCGCGGGTGCCAGTCGGAGTTGCTCGTGAGCAGGAAGACCTCCCCCGCGGGCGAGACCCAGACGTCGCGGATGCGCCCCAGCTTTTCCTGCAGAAAGATCCGCTCGCGCGCGACCGCGCGTCCGTCCGCCGCGAGTTCGAGCACCCGCAGCGCGCGTCCCTTCAGGTTGGCCAGCAGCAGCGCGCCCCGCCACTCGGGGATCGCCGGATGGTCGTAGAACGCGAGTCCGGACACCGCGATGGTCGGCGTCCACGCCCGCAGCGGTTCGGTGATTTCGCGCGGGCCGGCGTACGCCCTCTCGCCGGGCCGGTCGGCGAAGCCTTCGACGTCCGGCCAGCCATAATTGCGGCCCGGCTCGATGAGGTTCACCTCGTCGTCGTTGATTGCGCCGTGGTCCGAAGCGTAGAGCCGGCCGTCGCGCCCGAAGGCCAGGCCCTGCACGTTGCGGTGCCCGCGGGTCCACACCGGGCTGCCGGGCCGGGGGTTGTCCGGCGGCACCGAGCCGTCGAGCTCGAGCCGCAGGATCTTCCCGGAGAGCACCGCCGGGTCCTGCGCGGTGGTCACCTCCCCCGCGTCGCCCGTGCTGAGGTAGAGCTTGCGGTCGGGGCCGACGACCAGGCGCGAGCCGTTGTGGTACGACCGGCCGGGGATCCCGTCGAACACGACCTCCGGCACGCCCAGCCGCGCGCCGTCCCACCGGCTCCGGACGAGGCGGGAGCGCACCACCTCGTCCTTTCCCTGCGGCGGCAGCTGATAGACATAGTGGAGAAAGACCCACGGGGCGGCCGGAAAATCGGGATGGAACGCGAGCGAGAGCAGTCCGTGCGACTTCCGGTGGAAGACATCCGGGAGGCGCAGCACCTCCCGGCGCTCGCCGGTGGCCGGGTCGATCCGCCAGACCGTCCCGTTCAGCTCGGTGCACCACAGCCAGCCGTCGGGACCGCCGGCGAGGTCGAACGGCGCGTCGAAGCCGTCGGCCACGACCGCGACCTCGAGCGAGGTCTGCGCGAGGCGCAGCCGCCCCGCCTCGGGCGGCGCGGCGGTCGTCGCGGCGGCGAGGGGCAGCAGCGCGGCAAGGATTCCCCGGGGCGAGGTCACGGCGGCTGAAACTGCGCGTGCCCCCGCCGCGGGCAAGCCCGCCGTTCCCCTGTGACTCGGGTCGCGCCCCGCCGCGGGGGGGCCGGCCCGTTTTCGCCGTGCACCCGGAACCGGCCCGGGTATACAGGCCCCGGCACGCGATGGAGGCCTCGTTCATCATCCCGCTCTACAACGCGCTCGGGCACACCCGCGAGGCCTGGCGCACGCTCCAGGCCACCCTGCCGCGCGGGCTCGGGCACGAGGTGATCTTCGTGGACGACGGATCGACCGACGGCACCCGCGAGTGGCTGCGCGCGCTGCCGGCTCCCGCGCGCGCGCTCCTGAACGAGCGCAACCGCGGCTTCGCCGGGGCCTGCAACCGCGGCGCGGCCGAGGCGCGCGGCCGGACGCTCTTCTTCCTGAACAACGACCTCGTGCTGCGCCCCGGCTGGTTCGAGCCGATGCTCGCGCTGCTCGACCGCGACCCGCGCGCCGGGCTCGTCGGGAACATCCAGCGCGACGCCCGGACCGGCGCGGTGGACCACACCGGCGTGTCCTTCAACCACAAGGGCAAGCCCGAGCACCGCCACGACCGCCCCCTCGCGGCGCGGCTCCGCGGCTTCCGCGAGGCCGATGCCGTGACCGGCGCCTGCTGCGCGATCCTCGCCGGCACCTGGCGCGAGCTCGGCGGATTCGACGAGGGGTTCCGCAACGGCGGCGAGGACGTCGACCTCTGCCTGCGCGCCCGCGCCGCCGGCCGCCGCAACCTGGTGTCGTTCCGCAGCATCGTCCTGCACCACGTGAGCGCCTCCCCGGGGCGCAAGCTCCGGGACGAGCAAAACTCCCGGCGACTGGCGGAGCGCTGGCGGCCGGCCATCGCTCGGCTTTCGGCCCGGGCCTGGGCCCGGCACTATCTCAGCACGCAGTGGCACGGCGCGCGCGATCCGGATGAATTCCCCGCGGCGCTCGGCGCGCTGGGCCTGGACCTCCGCCTCCTGCCGGCGCCGGCCCCCGCCACCGTCGCCGGAGCCGACCACGCGCTCGAGATCGAGTTCATGCGCTGGCGCGAGATCCTCGACGGCCAGGCGTCCCGGCCGGCTCCGGCCGGCGGCCGCACCGACGAGATCTGATCGGGAGGCGCGCCCCGGAGGCGGATCCGTTCAGGACGGGCCGGGACCGCCGCGCGCGATGTCTCGCACCACGGACTGGGGCCGGCCGTTCACGGTGAGGAACATCCGGCCGATGTACTCGCCGATCAGGCCGAGCATCACGAGCTGCGTGCCGGAGAACACCAGCAGCGCGCTCATGAGGGAACCCCAGCCGAACTCGGGGCCCTGGCCGGTGAGCCGCCAGTAGAAGACGACCGCGAGGCCGGCGACGCCGGCGGCGGCCATCACCAGCCCGAGCAGCGTGGCCAACCGCAGGGGCATCACGGAGAAATTGACGAACGTGCTCAACCAGAGCCGCAGCAGCCGGCGCAGGGTGTAGCCGCTCTCGCCGGCCTGCCGCTCCGCGTGCCGCACCTCGAGCGCCCCGATGTTCTGCGTCACCTGCAGGATCAGCCCGTCGATGTACGGAAAGGGCCCCGCGTGCGCCGCGGCCTCGCGGGCGATGAAGGCGCTGACGCACCGGAAGCTCGAGAGATAGAACCCCTTCGGCTTGTCGAGGACCCAGTCCGTGACGCGGTTGGTCAGCCAGCTGCCGAAGTTGCGGAAGGCCGAGTGCTCCTTTTCCGCGTAGTGCCCGTAGACCGCATCCAGGCCCTGCTCGCGCGCGTGGCGCCACAGCCGCACGGCCTCGGCCGGCGGGTTCTGGCCGTCATCGTCGAGGTTCACGATGTGCGCGCCGCGCGCGTATCGGTAGCCGGTCAGCACCGCGTTGTGCTCGCCGAAGTTGCGCGCGTGCGACACCAGCGTGATCGGGATGCGCGCCGCGCGGACGAGCTCGCGGCCCACGGCGTCGGTCGCATCGCGGCTCCCGTCGTTCACCAGCACGAGCTCATGCCCGCCCTCGACCGCCAGCGACTCGATCTCGCGCACGAGCGGCCGGAGGGTCTCGGCGCTGTAATAGAGCGGGATGACGAAACTCAGTGCGGGGTTCGCCGACATGCCAAGGGGTGCCGCGGCGAGCAAGCCCGCCCCGTCCCGCCATGTCAACGCCGCCGGCCGGCCACGCACACCGAGCTGCCGAGCGGAAGCGTCGCGCCGGCGCGCAGCCACGCGAATTCGACCGCGGCCATCCCGGCGAACCCGGCTTCGACCGGCGGCGGGTACAGTGCGACGTCGCTCGTCGGATCCGCCGGCCGAAAGAGCTTCCGTCGCATTGCGATCAGCGGCAGGGCCAGCATGTTCGCATAGCTCGCGTGCGCCACCTCCAGCTCGGCCGCCTCGAACAGGCCATTCAGCTCAGGCCGCGTGTACCGGTGCTTGGTCTCGCAGGTGTCGTCATGGTACGACCACAGCCATCGGAACGCCGGGACGTTCACCACCACGCCCCCGCCCGGACGGACGACCCGCGCGAACTCGCGCAGAGCGCGCGCGCCGTCTTCCACCTGGCACACGACGTCCGCCGACAACACCGCGTCGAACGCGCCGTCCGCGAAGGGAAGCGCGGTGATGGATCCTTCGACGATGTCGACCCCGGTGCGCTCGCGCGCCAGCGCGCACGCCCGCGCGGAGAAATCCAGGCCCGTCATCGCCCACGCGGGGCGCGCCGCCCGCGCCGCCTTGATCAGCCCGCCGGTGCCGCAACCCGCGTCCAGGATCCGCGCCGGCCCGGGCGGCAGCAGCCGCGACGCGGCGTGGATCATCCGGCGGTGCAACGCCCGGAAATACCACATGCGGTCCTCCACCTCGGCGAGCTTGCGATATTCGTCCGCGTGCACGCGGTCCGAATGCCCGCCCCACCCCCGGTCTGGCGATGCAAAATGCGCGCGGCCCGGCCCGCCCCCGCGCTTGCCTCGCCCTCCACGGCTGGCAGAAAGGCGCGGTGCGCCTGACCGCGTTCCTCGCGAGCCCTGCCGGCACGCTCCTCCGCTACCTCTGCTCGCTCGGGCTGCTCGCCTGGATCGCGGCGCGGGTCGACTGGGCCGGGCTTCGCGGCCTGTCCGCCCTCGCGTGGCCCGCCGCGGCGCCGGCGGTGCTCCTCGCCGGCCTCGCCTACCCGGTCCAGGCCTGGCGCTGGCAGGTGCTGCTGCGCGCGCAGGGCGTGCCGCTGCCACCGCGCCGGGTGCACCGCGCGTTCTGGATCGGCCAGTTCTACAACGCCTTCCTGCCCGGGGGCGTGGCGGGCGACGCCGTTCGCTTCGCCGCGGCCGGCCGCCACCATCCGGAGCGCCGGGCGGCCGTCGCCGCGGGGCTCGTGGCGGACCGCCTGCTCGGGCTCGCCGCCCTCTGCGCCCTGGCGCTTCTCGCGGTCGCCCTGCACGCCGGGGCCGGCGGGCGCACCGCCGGGCTGGAGCCGCTGCTCATCGGCTCCGCCGCCGCCTTCGGGATCGTCCTCGCCGCGGGGTGGACCGCCACGCGCACGCGGGCGTGGGAGCCCCTCACGCGGCGGCTGCTCGGCCCGGCTCGCGCCGCGGCGCTGCATGACGCCGCGCTCGCCCTGGGCCGCGCGCACGCCGCCCTCGCGGCCGCAACCGCCCTGAGCGTCGCGGTCTGGCTGCTCGACTTCGCGGCCACGTGGCTGCTGGCCCGGGCCGTCGGGCTGCCGGCCGGTCCGCTGCCGGTGGCGATCGCCGCCGCCGCCGCCTATGTCGCGGCGGCGCTGCCGGTCAGCATCGGGGGTCACGGCGTGCGCGAGGGCGCGCTTGTGGCCGTGCTTGCGCTGCTCGGCTACGGCGGCGGACACGAGTCCGCCGTCGCCGCCCTGGCGGTGGCGTTCTGGGGAATTTCGGTCGGCTGGAGCCTGGTGGGCGGCCTGGTGCAGCTCGTGCCGTCCGGCGCGGAAAAATGAGTCGGCACGCCGCCGACGCGCCCCCAGCTTCGGCGACCCCATGACGCCCCCTCCGTCCCGCCGCGACCTGGCCCGCCTGGCGCTCGTGCTCGCCGTGGCGGCGCTCGTGTGGGTCGCGCACGGCGGCTACGGGAAGGCCGCGGCCTGGCACCGGCCGGCGTCGTACAACGTCGACGCGCTCGAAACCCTCGCGCGCTTCCAGGCCTCGGCCGAGGCCGGCGCATCCTTCCCGTTCCGGCCCGTGGTCGAGCGGCTCGGCGCGCCCTGGGCGGCGGACTGGTCCTCGTACCCGATGCCCGACGCCCCGTGGTACTGGCTCGTCGGCCGGCTCGTGAATGCGATCGGACTCATGCCCGCCAGCCACGCGGCGCTCGGGCTCGCGCACCTCCTCGCGGTCGCGGCCATGTTCGCCGCCGCCCGGGTCCTCGGCCAGCGGCCGCTGGCGGCCGGCGCCGTCGCGCTGCTTTTCGGCTTCGCCCACGCGATCTCGTACCGCGGGCTGTCGCACCATTCGTTCATGCTCGCCTACGTGGCGCCGGTCGCGCTCGTGCTCGCCGCGCTGGTGGCGCGGAGCCGCGTGGTCCTGCGGCGCCCGGCCGCCCGGGCGCTCTGCGTCGGCGCGGCGGGGGCGATTGGCGCGGGCAATCCCTATTTCATCTTCATGACCTTCCAGCTGCTCGGGTTCGCGCTGCTGTGGCAGCTGCTGCGCGGGCGGCGCCGGGCCAACCTCGCCGTCGGCCTCGCGTGCCTCGCGGCCTGCGGCGCGGTCTTCCTCGCGTTGAACCTGCCCGCGCTGCGCGCGGCGGCCGCCGCGGACGGGGAGCACGCCTTTCGCCGCAACCCGGAGGAGGCGAACATCTACGGCTTGCGGCCGGCCGAGCTGGTCACCCCGCCGCCGCGGCACGCCTCGCGGTTCGCTTCGCGCTTTGCCGAGGAGGCCGCGCGCGCCGGCCCGCCCGCGGGCGAGCGGTTCAGCGGCTACCTCGGCCTGGCGGGAATCGCGGGCCTGCTCGTGGCGTTCGGACGGGGCCTCCGGACGCTCGTGCGCCGCGGCCTCGGCCGGTATCGGCCGGGTCCCGCGACGGTCGCGCTGTGGATCCTGGCATTCGCCACCGTCGGCGGGGTCAACGCCTGGCTCGCGCGGGCGGGCTTCGACGTGTTCCGCGCGGGCAACCGCTACAGCGTCTATCTCGCGGCGGTGGCCCTGCTGGCGCTGGGCGCGTGGGCGAGCCGCCGCCGGGCCCGGCCGCCGCTAGCCGGCGCGATCGTCGCCACGGTGGCGCTGGGGTTGTGGGACCAGCTGCCGCGCGCGCTCCCGCCGGAGGCCGCGCGCGACATCGACGCGCTGGTCGCGGCCGACCGCGCCGCCGCCGCCGGGCTGCGGGCGGCGCTGCCCGCGGGCACCCGGGTCTTCCAGCTGCCCGCCCCGCCGTTCCCGGAGGCCGGCCCGGTCGGCGCGATGAGCGACTACGAGCATCTGCGCGCCTACCTGCACAACCCCCACCTCCGGCTTTCCTACGGCTCGATGCGCAACACCCCCGAGGCGCGCTGGGCCGCACGCACCGCCGAGCTGCCGAGCGGGATGCTCGTCGAGCGACTGGCCGCGGCCGGCTTCGGCGCCATCTGGGTCGACCGCCGCGCCTACCCGCACGCCGCCGCCGAGCTGCTCGCGACGCTCGGCTCGACCGGGGCGCGCCGGCTGACGCTCGCCGGCGCGGACCACGTGGCCCTGTTCCGGATCAGCCCCGCGGCCGCGCCGCGGCTGCCTGATCCGACGGAGATCCGCTGGCACGAACCGTGGGACCCCGCGGTCCCCGCCCGCGGGGTCTCGATCCACGCGGTGCGCGGCTGGCATCCGCTGGAGGCCGAGGGCGGGCGGCGCTGGCGCTGGGCCGGAGCCGGGGCGATCCTCGGTTTCTGGAACGAGTCCACGCTCCCGACCCGCATCCGGGTGCGCTTCAGCGCGGCGAGCCTCGCGGCCGGCACCCTCGAGGTGCGGCACGGCGCCCAGGTGGTCTCGCGGCTCGCGCTCGGCAACGAGCCGCGCCCGAGTGCGGAGATCGCCCTGGAGCTCCCGCCCGGTTCCTCCGCGCTGCACTTCGCCTTCGACGGCCCGCTCATCCGCCCGCCCGGTGAAGGCCGGGAGCTCGGCTTTTCGCTCCACGCCCTCGCCATGGAACCCCGCTAGGCGCTCAGGGGCCGGACAACTCGAGCTCGAATTCGTACAGCGCGAGCGCCAGCCGCCGTCCGTCGCCCGGCGGCGAGACCGGCGGCCGATCCGCCGTCAGGGCCAGCCGGGTGCGGCCGGGCGGCACGACGATCTCGGGAATCTCGACCGCCTCGGTCTCCGATCCGAGCGCGCGCACCGCGAGCTCGCGCCCGTCCAGCGCGATCCGCACGGTGCACGGCTGCGCGGCGCGGATCAGCAGGCGGAGCGCGGCGCGCTGCGGCCGCGGCCGCGGATTGTGGAGGTCGATCGCGCCGGACCCGTCGGACCAGCGCCAGATCCGGTCGCCGCCGCGCTCCTCCTGGTACCAGCCCGAGGCCGTGAAACCCGCCTCGAGGCGGTCGGGCGCCGCGACGCGCACGGCATGGAAACGCCGGTTGACCGCGATGAAGTCGTCCTTCCCCGCCGGCCGGACCCACAGCTGGCTGTCGGAAAGGTCCCATTCGCCGCGCAGCGGCGTCGCCCGCCGGGCCTCGTATTGGTGGACCGGAAAATACTGCGGTTTCCGCAGGAGGAAGGTGTTGGCCCACAGCCGAGCCCAGGGATCTTCGATCTGCAGATTCAACGAGCCGACGCGCGCGTCCGCCTCCAACGCGCCCAGCTCGACCACCGTGCGGTCGACCCGCAGCGGCGGGTTCGCCATGCGCCGGCGAAACCGGTCCGCCGCGACGAGGTTCGCCGCGACCAGCAGCGCGACGACCGCGACGGCGAAGCGGCGGCCCGTCGCTCCGCGCGACCAGGCCGCGCATCCGACCAATCCGCCCGCCACGATCGCCGGCAGGAACGCGGTCGCAAAACGCCAGGCATCGAACGCCGCGCGCGGCGCTTCGTCCGCGTCCGCCGCCAGCGCGCCCCAGCCGGCGAGCGCGCCGCCGACCAGGGAGAAGCCGGCCAGCGCCCGCCCGGACGGGCGGTCGTCGGCCGCCGCGAGCAGCCCCATGATCCATCCCGTGCCAAGAGCCAGCAGCAGAGCGGTGCGCATCCCGCGCGATCCGGGCGTGAGTCCGATATCAGTGACGAATCCCAGCCACGCCTCGGGCGTCAGCAGCGGCATGGTCCAGCCGCCGGCGATGGCTCCGCCGGCACCCCAGCGCAGGATAAGCCCGTCGAGCCGGTCCCAGCCGAACACCGCCAGCAGCTCGGCGGCGACCCCGACAACCACCAGCGCGCGGCCGAGCGCGGACAACCGGCGCCGGAACAGAGACTCCAGCAGCAGCGCCAGCCCGCCGGGCGCAACGCTCCATGGCAGCAGGGCGGCATCGCTGGCCGCGACGATCCAGAGCGCGGCGAGCAGCAGCGGCAGCCAGGTCCACGGGTTGCGGCCGGCGAACGCGGCGCGGCCGAGCCCAAAGAGAGCCAGCGTCACGAGCCCGATGCCGGACGCGGCGGCGAGCGGGGCGAGCGCGCCGTGGTGCACGGCGTAGGCCGCGAGCGGCGAGCATCCGAGGACCGCGGTCCCGCCGAGAAGGATCACGCCCCGCAAGCCGGCCAGGGCGCGCCCCAGGACGATGAACAGCGGGAGCTGCGCGAGCACGAGCGCGGCCGCCGTGATCCCGATCATGCGCCGCGGCTCGACGCCGAAGAGCACGCCGTCGTGCGCGATCACCGCCGCGGGCAGGAACGACGCGAGCTTCAGCCGGTGGTCATAGAACGACTTCACCCCGAGGACCTCGGTCACTTCCGGCTGGTCGAGGAATCCGACGCGGGCGTCGCGCGCGAATTCCTGCAGGACGCGCGCCCCCGCGGCGTGGTCCGCCTGGTCCACGCTCCCGAGGGAGCTCGAGGTGAGGCCGCGCGACGCAGCCGCCATCGGCGAGAGGAGGAGCCAGCCCGCGATCAGGAGCACGAGGAGCGCGCCGGCCGCGCCCCGCAGATCCCGGAGCCGGCGCCAGGGGCTTCCGGCGGCCGCGCGCGCGACCGCGGTCGCGAGCAGCGCGACCGGCAGCGCCTCGCTCGGCCACGCGTAGGCGCGGGCGCCCTCGAGGCCGAGGTGAGCCCCGGCCCAGACCACGGCGGACTGCAGCGCGAGGCCGAGCGCAGGCGCGCACGCCCACCACCACCGGCGCCACGGGCGGGGCACCGCCAGCCAGGCGAGGCCGGCGCCCCAGAAGAAGGCATGGAGCACGATGCCGGCGGCCAGCAGGTAGTAGAGCATCAGGCGGCGAAGACGCCCGCGAAACAAGCGGCCGCTCCGGGAAGTGGGAAGCCAATTGTGCGGCGCCCGGCTGGGGCCGGCTTTCCTTCTCGACGGCCCGTCCCGCCGACGCAGCATTCCGCCTGCATTCGCGCATGACCGACTCCGTCGCCAAGGCCCCGCGCCGTCCTCCGCGCATTGTCGGGCTGTACCATGACGACGCGATCCCGGACTCCTATTGGATCCGCGACCGCGGCCATCTCCGGCTGCCGGCGTTGAGCGGGGTGCGCACGCTCGCGATCGTCGGCGAGGTCCTGCCGGCCGGCGGCGAGGCGTCCGCCGCCGGTCCCGTGGGATGCGCGGTGGCGCTCGACGGCCGCGTCCGCGCCGGCGGCCCGCGCCTGCCGGAAGGCCCGTTCCGTTTCGAGCTGCCGGTCCCTCCGGGCGATGACACGGCGGGCCACCGCCTCGACTTCGCGCTCGCGGGCGTC
>Ga0196981_1000369_pt1 | contig 16638 bp, 26 predicted proteins | sample S3_2013CmetaG_FD_155462 | JGI IMG/M metagenome (GOLD analysis project Ga0196981, IMG submission 155462) | Soil microbial communities from Anza Borrego desert, Southern California, United States - S3_20-13C | ecosystem: Environmental > Terrestrial > Soil > Desert | place: USA: California... | reverse complement strand
ACGCCGCCCGCCTTGTGCGAAAAGATATCGTTCCAGGCGGCCGGGTCGATGCCGGGCAGCGGAATATGCGTGCCGATGCGGTAGACGATCAGCGCAAAAAAGGTGAACCACAGGCGCTGTTTCAGCTCCGTCGCCTTGGAAAAGACGCTCATGTTGACGTTGGAGGCAAATTGCTCGATCGCGGAGGCCATGACAGTCCTTTTAAGTCTTGTTATTCGCTATTTCGCCGATGATGTAAGTCTCGGCAAAGACCTTACAAGACCCATGGCAGAGTCGCAATCCATAAAAGGGAACTGGATTGGTTGAAGAATTTGGAAGCGGCAAGCTCCGGTCAGCGGCGATTACATAACACCAATTACTTCTTCGCCGGCTGAGGCTCCTGGCCGAAGTTGCCGATATGCTCGTCATCGACGATGTCATTGAGCAGCGCCCATTGCTGCTTGGCATGATCGAGCGACGGCGCGAAGCGCGTCGCATAATGATCGGCCTCCGCGACGGTCTCATCCGGGGACATCGCGTCAAACCGTTTGGTGGCACAATCCCGGATGATCTGATTGAGGACCTGGCCCGTCAGGTGCTCCCAGTCATCCTTGAGGTGGCTGCGCAGCGGCGCTGTCAGCCGGTCGGTGCTTTCGCGGATCAGCAATTTGCGGCCGGCCTCCATGCCATAGCGCTGCAGCGCGCGCAGTGCGGCAAAGGCGTCCGCCGCGCTTTCACCCATGAGGCGCCCCGCCATATCGAGCGCGTAGCCCGAGGGGACCAGCTGGTGGCCGATCTCGTGGTCGAACGTGAAGGCGAGCCGGGAGGAGGCACCCTGCCACATGCGCCGGGAATAAATGACGATAAACCGCGCCCCGCAGGGCGCGCGTACGGCTATGCTCGTGGAAATATCAAGCGCGTGGATGACATATGGCTTGGCCGCTTCCCTGGCGGCTTCAGGGTTACGCTCATAGGCTGCGCCAAGACAGGTGAATTCCGGATTGACGTGGGAATTCTGCTCTTTCACATCGACGAAGAAAAATTCCTCCGCAATGCGCGGGTAAAGCCGGGTGGCGAGGGCCACTTCAGCACCCATATCGAAACGGTAATCCGCCGGTGAAATCAATGCCATATGGTTCAATCTCCCGGCTTATTGTCTCACGGGAATATTACTATCTCGTTTACTGCTTATGATTAAAAGGGGTTATGCGCGCAGCTATTGATGAGCCTCGCGATAATAGAGGGCGCTGGGTCTTGCGGCGGGTAAGGGTTTTCGAATGGGGTGTCTTTTATGGGGTCTTGGATCCCCCTGACGATGCGGTACCCTCCTCCTCCCTGACCGCGACACGAGACATAAAAAAATCCCCGCGCGATGGCGGGGATTCTTTTGAATTTTTATCGGGCGAAAGTTATTTCTTCGCTGCTTTTTTCGGCTTGAGCAGCTTGTTCACTTTCGCGGGCAGGACTTCAACCTTGCCGCCGGCTTTTTCGACCGCTTCGATCGCGCCCTTGGTGGCTTTCGTCACCACGATGGTCGCTTTCGATTTCAGGCCCGTCGAGCCGACCAGCTTGACGCCGTCATGGCGCGCATCGATCAGGCCCGCTTCGCGCAGCGATTTCGCGTCGATCTTGTCGCCCTTGAACTTCTTGCCATCGATCGCCGACTGCAGGATGCCGAGGGTCACGACCGCGTAATGCGTTGCGTGCTCGAAGTTGTTGAAGCCGCGCTTGGGCATGCGACGGAGCAGCGGGGATTGGCCGCCCTCGAAGCCCTTGATCGCGACGCCGGTACGGGCTTTCTGGCCCTTTACGCCGCGGCCGGCGGTCTTGCCTTTGCCGGAGCCGATACCACGGCCGACCAGGATACGGGTCTGGCGCGCGCCGGGATTGTCTTTGAGCTGGTTGAGTTTCATGACTTGTACTTCCTTTATGCCGCGTCTTCGACTTTGACGAGGTGCTTCACGACTTCGATCATGCCGCGCACTTCGGGGCTGTCGACCAGCACCTTGGAGCGATGACGCTTGTTGAGGCCGAGACCGATGAGGGTCGCTTCCTGCTTCTTGATGCGGCCGATCTTGCTGCCGGTCTGGGTGACGACGATCTTCTTGCCGGAAGAAGCGGGTTTCGCCGCTTTTTTCGGCGCTGCGTCAGCTTTCGGCGCGGCTGCTTTTTTCGCTGCAGGCTTTTTTGCCGCAGCGGGTTTCTTATCTTCACTCATCCGACTTCTCCTTTGCGTCGCCTTTGCGGCCGAGCACTTCGTTCACGCGGCGGCCACGGCGGCCAGCCACCATGCGGGGGCTTTCCATGTGCTTGAAGGCTTCAAGCGCTGCCTTGACCATGTTGTAGGGGTTCGACGAACCGAGCGACTTCGCAACGACGTCCTGGATGCCCAGGACTTCGAACACGGCGCGCAAGGGGCCGCCGGCGATGATGCCGGTACCGGCTTCCGCCGTGCGCAGGCGCACGCGGCCGGCGCCGAAGCGGGCTTCGATATCGTGGTGGATCGTGCGGCCGTCACGCAGGGGCACGCGGACCATGCGGCGTTTCGCCTGGTCGGTCGCCTTCTTGATCGCTTCGGGCACTTCGCGGGCTTTACCTGCGCCGGCGCCGATGCGGCCGCGGCCATCGCCGACAACCACGAGAGCAGCGAAGCCGAAACGACGGCCGCCCTTCACGACTTTGGCGACGCGGTTGATCGCGACGAGGCGTTCAACGAGTTCGGAGCCTTCGCGCTCGCCGCCTTCTTTCTTGTCGCGGTCACGTCCGCCGCCTTTGCGGTCACGTCCGCCGCCTTCGCGGCCGCCGCGGTTGTCGCGACCCTGGGACTGGCCTTCGCCTTGCGGCTTCTCAGTTTTTGCCATTGTCTGTTTTCCTTCGATTAAAAGCTGAGGCCGGCTTCGCGGGCTGCGTCCGCAAGGGCCTTGATGCGACCGTGATAGGCGCGGCTGCCGCGGTCAAACGCGACTTTCTCGACGCCCGCCTTCTTGGCGCGCTCCGCTACCAGTTTGCCGATGGTGGTCGCGGCATCCTTGTTGGAGGTGCTCTTGAGGCCTTTTTTCACATCGGCTTCGTTGGTCGATGCCGCTGCAAGCGTCACGCCCTTCACGTCGTCGATGACCTGCGCGTAAATGTGCTGGCCGGAGCGGTGGACGGAGAGACGCGGACGGTTGTTCTTTTCCGTCGCTTTCTTCACCACTTTGCGGACCCGCCAGGTGCGGCGCTGTTTTGCTGTTGCGTGTGCCATTGTCGTTCAACCCTTCACTTATTTCTTCTTGCCTTCTTTGCGCAGGATGCGGCGGCCTTCGTAGTTGATGCCTTTGCCTTTGTACGGCTCGGGGCGCTTCATCAGGAAGAGCTCAGCTGCGACCTGACCGACCTTTTGCTTGTCGATGCCGGAGATCTCGATCTCGGTCTGTTTCGGCACTTTCACTTCGATGCCGGTCGGGATCTTGTAGCGGACTTCATGGCTGAAACCGATCTGGAGGACCAGGTCCTTGCCCTGCAGCGCGGCGCGGAAACCGACGCCCTCGATGACGAGGCGCTTGGTGTAGCCTTCGGTCACGCCTTTGATCATGCCGCGGACGAGCGAGGCGGTCGTGCCCCACATGGCGCGCGCGTGGCGGTTTTCATCGGCTTTCGCGAGAACGACGGCGCCGTCCTTCACTTCAGCCGTGATGTCGTTCGACACGGTGAGGAAAAGTTCGCCTTTTTTGCCCTTGATGCTGAGCTTCTTGCCCTGAAGCTTCGCTTCAACGCCGCTCGGCAGCTTGATCGGGTGTTTTGCAATACGAGACATTATACTTCACCTTACCTTAGAATACGCGGCAGAGAATTTCGCCGCCCACATTCGCTTCGCGCGCTTCCTTGTCGGAGAGCACGCCGCGCGGCGTGGAGAGGATCGAAATGCCGAGGCCGTTATAAACGCGGGGCACGTCCTTGATCTGTGTGTACACGCGGCGGCCGGGTTTCGACACGCGGGTGATTTCCTTGATCACGGGCTGGCCTTCGGAATATTTCAGCTCGACGGTCAGCTCGGCGATGCCGTTGTCTTGTTGGGACACAGCGTAGTCGCGGATGTAGCCTTCGCGCTTGAGCACTTCCAGAAGGTTCGTGCGCAGCTTGGAAGCCGGGCTCTTGATCGCCGAGAGGCGGGCAGCCTGGCCGTTGCGGATGCGGGTGACGAGATCGCTGAGGGGATCGTTGAATGACATTTGTATATACCTCCCTTACCAGCTGGATTTCGTGACGCCGGGGATCATTCCCTGGGACGCCAGTTCGCGGAGCATCAGGCGCGAGATGCCGAATTTGCGGTAGTTGCCGCGCGCGCGGCCCGTGAGGGCGCAGCGGTTGCGGACGCGCGTCGGATGCGAATTGCGCGGCAGTTTCGCCATCGCGAGCTGCGCCTGGAAGCGCTCATCGGCCGGCTTCGAGTAGTCGTGCGCGATCGCCTTCAGTTTCGCCCATTTCGCGGCGTACTGCTTAACCATCTTCTTGCGCTTCTCGTTCTTGTTGACAGAGCTGAGTTTTGCCATTGTCTGTTGTCCTTTTCTTAGCGGAGGCGGAAGGGCAGCTTGAAGCCCTTCAGCAGAGATTTTGCTTCGTCATCAGTCTTTGCGGTCGTGCAGATGATGATGTCCATGCCGCGAATGGCATCGACCTTGTCGAAGTTGATCTCGGGGAAAATGATCTGCTCTTTCAGGCCGAGGGCGTAGTTGCCGTTGCCGTCGAAAGAACGGTCCGAAATGCCGCGGAAGTCGCGGATGCGGGGCATGGCGATCGTGACCAGGCGGTCAAGGAATTCGTACATGCGCTCGCCGCGCAGCGTGACTTTGCAGCCGATCGGCAGGCCTTCGCGCAGCTTGAACGCCGCGATTGCCTTGCGCGACTTGGTCACGAGCGGCTTCTGGCCGGTGATCGCGGTCATGTCGTTGATGGCGCCCTGGATCTTCTTGCTGTCCTGCGCGTTTTCGCCGACGCCCATGTTGACGACGATCTTGTCGAGCTTCGGAATGGCGAAGTCGCTCTTGTAGCCGTATTGCTTCTTCAGCTCGGGCTTGATCTTCTCGACGTAGAGCTTCTTCAAGCGGGACTGGTTTTTTGCTTCTGCTTTTGCCATGACTGCCTCTTACTCGATCACTTCGCCGGACTTACGGGCGAAGCGAACTTTGTCGCCGCCGACCGTCTTGAAGCCGACGCGCGATGCTTTGTTGGTTTTCGGGTCGACCGCTGCCACGTTCGAGTAGTGGATCGGCGCTTCGATCTTGTCGAGGCCGCCGGCGGACTGGCCGCCCGGCTTGCGGTGCTTGGTCTGGACATTAATGCCCTGGACGACGACTTTCATTTCGTCGACGAGCACTTTCTTGATCTCGCCGGTCTTGCCTTTGTCTTTGCCGGTGAGGACGACGACCTTGTCGCCTTTTTTGAGTTTCAGTTTCGCCATGATTAGAGGACCTCCGGCGCGAGCGAGATGATTTTCATGAAGTTCTTGGAGCGCAGTTCGCGGGTGACCGGTCCAAAGATACGGGTGCCGATCGGCTCGCCTGCCGCGTTGATGAGGACCGCGGCATTGCGGTCGAAGCGGATGACCGAGCCGTCTTCGCGCTTGAGCGCAGTCGAGGTGCGGACGATCACAGCCTTGTGGACGGTGCCCTTTTTAACGCGGCCGCGCGGAATGGCGTCTTTCACGGAGACGACGATCACGTCGCCGATGCCGGCCGTGCGTCGCTTGGAACCGCCGAGAACTTTAACGCACATAACCTTACGTGCGCCGCTGTTGTCGGCAACTTCCAGATTGGATTCCATCTGAATCATGGTCTTGACCTTTCTTTGTATCCTGAGGGTTTCAAGTCCTAAACTTAACGTCTAAGTCTCTATGTATCTCGTTCGTTATTTTTTCTTCGGCTTCGCTTTCGCGGGAGCCTTGGTTTCTGCTTTCGCGGGTGCGGCGGTCTTGCCTTCGGCCGCATCTTTCGCCGCGAGGTCGCGTTTCGCCGAAGCGCGTTTTGCTTCAGCCTCGTCCACGGTCAGCGCCTGGCTTTCGCCCATCACCTTGCCGCCGATAACGCGCCATTTTTTCGACTTGGAGATTGGGCGGCACTCTTCGATCGAGACCTGGTCGCCGATGTTCCACGTATTGTTTTCGTCGTGCGCGGCGTATTTTGCCGAGCGGCGCATGATCTTGCCGTAGAGCGGATCACGAATCTTGCGCTCGACCAAGACCGTCACGGTCTTGGCGTTTTTGTTGCTGACGACTTTGCCTTCAAGTACACGACGAGGCATGTTTCATTACTCCTTGGATTTTTTCTTCTTGGGAGCGGCGGCCTTCTCGGCTTTCGCTTTCGCAGGCTTCGCAGCCGGCGCCTTGCCCGATTTCTGTTCGTTCAGCACAGTCTTGATCTTCGCGATATTGCGGCGCGCGATGCGGATGCTGCCCGTGTTTTCCAGCTGGCCGGTGGACTTCTGGAAGCGGAAGTTGAACTGTTCCTTGCGGAGCGTCAGGAGTTCCTGCTCCAGCTCGTCTTTCGTCTTTGCTCTGAGATCTGCGGTTTTCATTGTCTTTTACCTTCTTAGTCGCGCGCCACGAAGCGGGTCTTGATCGGCAGCTTCGCGGAAGCGAGCTCGAAAGCCTCTTCTGCGAGCTGGCGGGAGACGCCGTCGAGTTCAAACATGATCTTGCCGGGCTTCACGCGGCAAACGTAGAATTCCGGCGAACCCTTGCCCGAGCCCATGCGGACTTCGAGGGGTTTTTTCGACACCGGCACATCCGGGAACATACGGATCCAGAGACGGCCCTGGCGCTTCATGTGGCGCGTGATCGCGCGGCGTGCCGCCTCGATCTGGCGCGCGGTCAGGCGCTCGGGGCTGGTCGCCTTGAGGCCGAAGCTGCCGTAGGACAGGTAGTTGCCGGAAGTCGCCTTGCCGTGAATGCGGCCTTTATGCGCCTTGCGGAACTTCATTTTCTTGGGTGACATCATGGTCGTATTTCCTTCTTCTCTTCAGCCTTAGACGCGGGACGGCTGTTGATCTTGCATTTTCTTGTCGCGTGCCATCGGGTCATGGCCCAGGATCTCGCCTTTGAAGATCCAGACCTTCACGCCGATGATGCCGTAGGTGGTCGACGCGCGGCTGGTCGCGTAGTCCACATCCGCGCGGAGCGTATGCAGGGGAACGCGGCCTTCGCGGTAGCCTTCGCGGCGAGCGATCTCTGCACCGGCGAGACGGCCGGAAGCGGCCACCTTGATGCCGCCCACGCCGAGGCGCTGTGCGGACTGCACGGCGCGCTTGAGGGCGCGGCGGAACGAAACGCGGCGCTCGAGCTGCTGCGCGATGCCGTCAGCGACGAGTTGCGCATCGGTCTCGGGCTTGCGGATCTCGACGATGTTCAGGGTGACGTCGCCGCCGGTGAACTTCGAAAGGTCCTTGCGGAGCTTTTCGATGTCGGAGCCTTTTTTGCCGATGATGACGCCGGGACGGGCCGAGTGGATCGTCACGTTGGTCTTGTTGGCCGCACGCTCGATGATCACGCGCGCGACGCCCGCGGGCTTGAGGGTCTCGAGCACGTATTTGCGCAGCGCGATATCCTGCAGCAGCTTGGTCGCATAATCCTTACCTGCGTACCAACGGCTGTCCCAGGTGCGGTTGATGCCCAGTCTCAGACCAATCGGGTTAACCTTCTGACCCATGCTTTATACTCCTAGACCTTTCTTATTCGGCGGCTTGTTTGTTGTCATCGGCCTTGGCGGCAGCGGGCTTCTTGCCCTCTTTTTTCGCGCCTTTGGCTGCTTTTTTAGCTTTTTTCTCTTCAGCCGCGCGTTCCTGGACGCGGATGGTGATATTGCAGAACGGCTTTTCGATGGGCGCCGAACGGCCGCGGCCGCGGGTGTGCAGGCGACCCATGACCATCGTCTTGCCGACAATCGCTTCGGACACGAAAAGGCGGTCGACATCGAGGTTGTGGTTGTTTTCCGCGTTGGCGATCGCCGCCTCAAGGACCTTCTTCACTTCGCGGGCGACGCGGCGCTGCGAGAATTCGAGGTCGATGAGGGCTTTCGCCGCCGACTTGCCGCGGATCAGCTGCGCGAGCAGGTTGAGCTTGCGCTCGCCGCCCTTGATGTAGCGCGCCTTCGCGATCGCTTCGTTTTCCAGGCGCTTGCCCGAGGGTTTTGCTTTTGCAATCTTGGTCATTTTCTACTCGCTTACGCTTTGGTGGCCGTCTTGTCAGCGCCGGCAGCGGTATGCTGCGAGAACTGGCGGGTGGGCGCGAATTCGCCGAATTTGTGGCCGATCATATTGTCGGTCACGAGCACCGGAATGAACTTCTGGCCGTTATAAACGCCAAAAGTCAGGCCGATGAATTGCGGCAGGATGGTCGAGGCGCGGGACCAGGTCTTGATGACCTCGTTGCGGCCCGACGTACGCGCCTTGTCAGCCTTCTGCAGCAGATAACCTGCGACGAAGGGACCCTTTTTAACAGAACGTGCCATGTTTCGCTACTCCTTTATTGGCCTGCTGCGAGACGCTTGTTCTTGCGGCGGCGCAGGATGAATTTGTCGGTTTTCTTGTTCTTGCGGGTCTTGCCGCCTTTAGCAGACTTGCCCCAAGGCGAAACCGGATGACGGCCGCCCGAGGATTTGCCCTCGCCACCACCATGCGGGTGATCGATCGGGTTCATGACGACGCCGCGGTTATGCGGCTTCCACCCAAGCCAGCGCTTGCGGCCGGCTTTACCCATCTGCACGTTGGAATGGTCGGTGTTGGAAACCGAGCCAACCGTCGCGAGGCAGTTGCCGTTGATGAGGCGAAGTTCGCCCGAGTTCATCTTGACCTGTGTCCAGCCGCTGTCACGGCCGACGATCTGCATCGAAGTGCCTGCCGAGCGCGCCAGCTGGCCGCCCTTGCCGGGGTGCAGCTCAACGTTGTGGACGAGCGTGCCGACCGGGATGTTCTTGATGAACATCGCGTTGCCCGGCTTGATGTCGGCTTTCTCGGCCGCAATCACCTTGTCGCCTGCAGCGAGACGCTGGGGCGCGATGATGTAGGCGAGTTCGCCGTCGGTGTATTTCACGAGCGCGATCCAGGCCGTGCGGTTCGGATCGTATTCCAGACGCTCGACGGTTGCTTCCATGTCGAATTTCTGGCGCTTGAAGTCGAGGACGCGATAACGGCGCTTGTGGCCGCCGCCGCGGTGCCAGGACGTGATCTCGCCCTGGTTGTTGCGGCCGGTCGCGCGATGGTGGTTCTTGTCGATCAGCGAGCGCTCGGGCTTGCCTTTGTGCAGCTCGCTGCGATCGACGCGGATCATCGTGCGCATGCCGGGCGATGTCGGGCGGTATGATTTGAGTGCCATGTTACTTCCTCATCTACTTCGGGCCGTCAGGGCCCAAAACTTTCTTAAACTCCGGTGGAAACGTCGATCGTCTGGCCCTGCTCGAGGGTAACGATCGCTTTCTTGCGGTCGCTGCGGTAAGCCTTGCGGCCCTTGAAGATCTTGGTTTTGCCGAGCTGCACCGAGGTGTTGACTTTCACCACCTTCACCTTGAACACCGCTTCGATTGCGTCGCGGATCTGCGCCTTGTCGGCGGTCAGCGGCACGCGGAACGTGTACTGGTTATACTGGCTGCCCAGGGTCGCCTTTTCGGTGATGACCGGGGTCTGGATCGCCTGGTAGAGGCTTTCCGTCAGTTGCGGTGCTTTCTTTTCTTTTTTCTTTGCGGCGGTCATTTCAGTCGGGCCTCCAGTTGTGCGATCGCTTCCTTGGTCAGGACCAGGGTGTCGCGGCGCAGGATGTCGTACACGTTGATGCCTTTCTCGGGCAGCACGTCCATGTACTTGATGTTGCGGATCGCGCGGGTGAACATCACGTCGGGATTCGCATCGACGAAGAGCGCCGAGGTGAGGCCGAGGGTTTCGAGCGTTTTCGCCATTTCTTTCGTCTTGTGCGACTTGGAGACGGCTGCATCGAGAATGACCAGCTTGCCTTCAGCCTGTTTCGCCGACAGCGCGGTCTTCAGCGCGAGCTTGCGGACGTTTTTCGGCAGGCTGTGGGCGTGATCGCGCACGACCGGTCCGAAGATCACGGCGCCGCCGCGATGCTGCGGGTTGCGGCGCGAACCGGCGCGAGCCTGGCCCGTGCCTTTTTGGCTGTGCGGCTTCTTGCCGGTGCCGGAGATTTCGCCGACCTGCTTCGTCTTGTGGTTGCCGGAGCGGCGCTTCGCCAGCTGCCAGTTGACCATGCGGTGCAGGATGTCGGCGCGGACTTTCACGCCGAAGATGTCATCGGCGAGGTCGATGTCACCCACTTTTTTGTTATCGAGGCTTTTTACGGCGACTTTCATTGTACCCTTCCTTAACCTTGAGCTGCTTCAGCGGGAGCCGCTTCGGATTTTGCTTCCGACTTCGGCGCCTTGCTCTTCAGGCCCGCCGGCTTCGGCGAGTCTTTGTGAGCTTTTTTCTTCACAGCGTCCTTAATGGTGACCCAGCTGCCTTTGTGGCCGGTGACGGCGCCCTCGACCAGGATAATGCCCTGTTCGGGAAGCACATCGACGACGCGCAGGTTCGGGATCGTGCGGTTCTTGTTACCCATGTGACCGGCCATCTTCTTGTTCTTGAAGACGCGGCCAGGGGACTGGCGCTGACCGGTCGAACCGGGCGAGCGGTGGGAGACGGACACGCCGTGCGTTGCGCGCAGGCCGCCGAAGTTCCAGCGTTTCATGACGCCCTGGTAGCCTTTACCGATCGTGACGCCGGAGACGTCGACGAACTGGCCGGGCACGAAATGCTCGACCGACAGCTCCGCGCCGATTTCCAGCAGGTTCTCTTCCGAGACGCGGAATTCGACGAGCTTCGCTTTCGGCTCCACTTTCGCTTTCGCGAAGTGGCCGCGCTGCGGCTTCGCCACGTTCTTGGCGCGCTTGTTGACGGCGCCCAGCTGCACGGAAGTGTAGCCGTTTTTCTCTTTCGTCTGCACGGCGACGACCTGGAGGTCCTCGACCTTGAGCAGGGTCACGGGAACATGCTTGCCGTTCGCGTCGAACACGCGCGACATGCCAAGCTTCTGTGCAATTAAACCGGTACGCATTTTATTCGTCCTTCTTCCTAAATCTTCTCAAGCTTAGAGCTTGATCTCCACATCGACGCCGGCCGCGAGGTCGAGCTTCATCAGCGCGTCGATCGTTTGCGGGGTCGGGTTGACGATATCCAGCAAGCGCTTGTGCGTGCGGATCTCGAATTGTTCGCGCGACTTCTTGTCCACGTGCGGGGAGCGCAGGACCGTGAATTTCTCGATCTGCGTCGGCAGCGGGATCGGACCGCGCACTTCTGCGCCGGTACGTTTCGCGGTGTTCACAATTTCCTTCGTCGACTGATCGAGGATACGGTGATCATATGCCCGGAGCCTGACTCGGATGTTTTGCGCTTCCATTGTATCAATCCTTCTTGAATTCTTCTTCAGAGCAGGCCCCGCCGGCCATCCGGCGGGGCCATATCTCTAAATCACTTACTCGATGATCGAGGCGACGACGCCTGCGCCCACCGTACGGCCACCCTCGCGGATAGCGAAACGGAGACCCGGATCCATGGCGATCGGAGCGATCAGCTCGATTTCCATGGTGATGTTGTCGCCAGGCATGACCATCTCGACGCCGTCGGGCAGTTTCACCATGCCGGTCACGTCAGTCGTACGGAAGTAGAACTGGGGACGGTAGTTGGTGAAGAACGGCGTGTGGCGGCCACCTTCGTCCTTCGTGAGGACGTAAGCTTCTGCCTTGAACTTCGTATGCGGCTTGATCGAGCCGGGCGCGCACAGAACTTGGCCACGCTCGACTTCTTCGCGCTTGGTGCCGCGCAGGAGAGCGCCGATGTTGTCGCCAGCCTCACCCTGATCGAGCAGCTTGCGGAACATTTCAACGCCGGTGATGGTGGTCTTGGTGGTCGGACGGAGGCCGACGATCTCGACTTCCTCGCCAACTTTGATCACGCCCTGCTCGACGCGGCCGGTGCAAACCGTGCCACGGCCGGAGATCGAGAACACGTCCTCGACGGGCATCAGGAAGGGCTTGTCCTTCGCGCGTGCCGGGGTCGGGATGTATTCGTCAACGGCTTTCATGAGAGCCTGGATTGCTTCCTTGCCGAAGCCGTCCGACTTGCCTTCGAGAGCCGACAGAGCCGAGCCTTTCACGAAAGGAACGTCGTCGCCGGGGAATTTGTACTTCGTCAGGAGTTCGCGGATCTCCATTTCGACGAGGTCAGCGAGTTCCGGGTCAGCCATGTCCATCTTGTTCATGAACACGACGATCGCGGGAACGCCGACCTGGCGCGCGAGCAGGATGTGCTCGCGGGTCTGCGGCATCGGGCCGTCAGCTGCGGAAACGACGAGGATCGCGCCGTCCATCTGCGCTGCGCCGGTGATCATGTTCTTCACGTAGTCAGCGTGGCCGGGGCAGTCGACGTGCGCGTAGTGGCGGCCGGGGGTTTCGTATTCGACGTGCGCGGTCGAGATCGTGATGCCGCGCTCCCGCTCTTCGGGCGTGCCGTCGATCTGGTCATAGGCTTTGTATTCAGCCTGGCCGGTTTCGGCGAGGACTTTCGTGATCGCAGCCGTCAGCGAGGTTTTGCCATGGTCGACGTGACCGATGGTGCCGATGTTGACGTGCGGTTTGTTACGTTCAAACTTGCCTTTAGCCATTTCTAGTCTTCCTTCTTGCTATGTCAGTTTTCAGTTAACTCGGTAGTCGATCGTTTAAGCCATTTTCGCTTTCACTTCATCAGCGATTGCCTGCGGCACCTGCTCGTAATGGTGGAATTCCATCGAGTACTGCGCGCGGCCCTGGCTCATGGAGCGGAGGGTGTTGATGTAGCCGAACATGTTCGCAAGCGGGACCATCGCGGTGATGACGCGCGCGTTGCCGCGGCTGTCCATCGCGTTGACCTGGCCACGACGGCTGTTCAGGTCGCCGATCACGTCGCCCATATAGTCTTCGGGGGTGACGACTTCGACTTTCATGACCGGTTCCAGCAGCGCCGGCTTGCACTTCGGAATGCCTTCGCGGAATGCGGCGCGGGCCGCGATCTCGAATGCAAGCGCCGAGGAGTCGACGTCGTGGTAAGCGCCGTCAAACAGCGTTGCCTTGAAGTCGATGCAGGGGAAGCCGGCGATAACGCCCGTTTCCTTGATCGCTTCCAGGCCTTTTTCGACGCCCGGGATGTATTCCTTGGGAACCGAGCCGCCGACGATGTCGGTTTCGAAGATGAAGCCCGAACCGGTCTCGCCCGGCTCGAAACGGATCAGGACGCGGGCGAACTGGCCCGAACCGCCCGACTGTTTCTTGTGGGTGTAATCGATCTCGCCCATCTTGGTGATCGTCTCGCGGTACGCGACCTGCGGAGCGCCGATATTGGCTTCCACTTTGAATTCGCGCTTCATGCGGTCGATGATGATGTCGAGGTGCAATTCGCCCATGCCGCGCAGGATGGTCTGGCCGGATTCCTGGTCAGAGTTGACGCGCAGCGAGGGATCTTCCGCGACGAGGCGCGCGAGCGCCATGCCCATCTTTTCCTGGTCGGCCTTCGACTTCGGCTCGACCGCGATCGAGATGACAGGCTCCGGGAATACCATGCGCTCGAGGATCACGGGCTTGTCGGGATCGCAGAGGGTGTCACCGGTCGTGGTGTCCTTCATGCCGACCAGCGCGACGATGTCGCCAGCGGTTGCTTCCTTGATCTCTTCGCGGGTGTTTGCGTGCATCAGCAGCATGCGGCCGATGCGTTCTTTCTTGTCCTTCACCGAGTTCAGGACGTAGGAACCGGATTCCAGCTTGCCCGAGTAGATGCGGCAGAAGGTCAGCGTGCCGACATAGGGATCATTCATGATCTTGAATGCGAGGCCCGCGAACGGCTCTTTTTCGTCGGGCTTGCGGATGACGGCTTCTTCTTCCTTGCCGGGCATCGTGCCTTCGATCTGGGGCATTTCGAGCGGGTTCGGGAGGTAGTCCACAACCGCATCCAGCAGGGGCTGAACGCCTTTGTTCTTGAATGCCGCGCCGCAGACGATCGGAACGAATTTGTAGGCGATCGTGCCTTTGCGGATGCATTTCTTGAGGGTTTCGATCGAGGGCTCTTTGCCATCGAGGTAATCGCTCATCGCCTGGTCGTCCATCTCGACAGCCGTCTCGATGAGCTTCACGCGGTATTCTTTTGCCTTTTCAGCGAGGTCAGCCGGGATCTCGACTTCCGAGAACTCCGCGCCCAGCGATTCATCTTTCCAGATGAGGGCCTTCATTTTCAGCAGGTCGACGAGGCCGATATGCTCGGCTTCGGTGCCGATCGGCAGCTGGGTGACCAGCGGCACGGCGCCGAGGCGGTCGATGATCATGTCGACGGTGCGATAGAAGTTCGCGCCGGTGCGGTCCATTTTGTTGACGAAGCAGATACGGGGAACGCCGTATTTGTCTGCCTGGCGCCAGACGGTCTCGGACTGGGGCTCGACCCCGGCGACGGAGTCGAACACGGTCACGGCGCCGTCGAGGACGCGGAGCGAGCGCTCGACTTCGATCGTGAAGTCAACGTGACCAGGGGTGTCGATGATGTTGATGCGATGGTCCTTCCAGAAGCAGGTCGTGGCGGCGGAAGTGATCGTGATGCCGCGCTCCTGCTCCTGCTCCATCCAGTCCATGGTCGCAGTACCCTCGTGCACTTCGCCGATCTTATGCGATTTGCCGGTGTAGTACAGGATACGCTCGGTCGTCGTCGTCTTGCCCGCGTCGATGTGGGCCATGATGCCGATGTTGCGATAGCGCTCCAGAGGGTATTTTTTTGTTTCAGCCATGATACTTCTGCTTCCCCTATTACCTTGCTTTTCTTACCAGCGGAAATGCGCGAAGGCCTTGTTGGCCTCTGCCATTTTGTGGGTGTCTTCGCGCTTCTTCACGGCCGCGCCGCGGTCGTTATGCGCATCCATGATTTCGGAGGCAAGCTTTGCTTCCATGGTCTTGTCGTTGCGCTTCAGCGCCGCGTCCTTGATCCAGCGCATCGCGACAGCGATCGAGCGGGTCGGGCGGACTTCGATAGGAACCTGGTAGGTGGCGCCGCCGACGCGACGGGACTTCACCTCGATCGCGGGCTTCACCTTGTCGAGCGCTTCCATGAAGAAGACGATCGGGTCCATTTTCGTTTTCGACGCGATGATGTCGAATGCGCCGTAAACGATGTTCTCAGCAACCGATTTCTTGCCCGAGATCATGATGACGTTCATGAACTTGGCGAGGATCAGGTTGTTGAACTTCGGATCCGGGAGAATTTCGCGTTTTTTTGCGGAATGGCGACGAGACATATTTCAGAACCCCTTATTTCGGTTTCTTCGCGCCGTAGCGGGAGCGCGATTTTTTGCGTTTATCGACGCCCTGGGTGTCGAGGGTGCCGCGGATGATTTTGTAGCGAACGCCGGGCAGGTCTTTCACACGGCCGCCGCGCACGAGCACGACAGAGTGTTCCTGCAGGTTGTGGCCGACGCCGGGGATGTAGCAGATGGCTTCACGACCGTTGGTCATGCGCACTTTCGCGACTTTGCGCAGCGCGGAGTTCGGCTTTTTCGGGGTCGTGGTGTAGACGCGCGTGCAAACGCCGCGTTTCTGGGGGTTACCCTGAAGATCCGCGTTCTTTTTCTTCTTGAACTGCGGAACGCGGCCCTTGCGGACGAGTTGATTGACTGTTGGCATTTATAGCCCTTCCTCGGTTTAACAACAAAATCGTGTTCTGTTGGTTTAACAACAAAATCGTTCTGGAGGATGAGGGCAACACCTGCGATGCGCACTTTTACAAATGCGCGGCAGGATACTGATCGAGAGATCAGTCGAACTTCCACTTTTCCCGCGGAAGACGGTTAAAAAAACCGGACTGCGTCTAGACCAAACTGTCTACTACCAGCCCATCCTTAGAGCGTGCGCAATATATCACGGTTCAATGCAAGGTCAAGCATTCTGTTTATATTGCGGTAGTTTTTGATTTTTCTGCGCTTGAACCCCATGGTGTCGTTTATGTTAAGACATATTATGTCGCGCAAGGCCGTTTGCTAGCAATAAACCGTCAGTCTGTAAAATTGGCCGCCCTTTAGCTTGCTTACGGCGGAAGTGTCTTGATTCGGCAAAATTCGGTCCAGGCAGGATTTTCCTGAGTGATTGACATAAGACAATCCCAGTCCGGAACAACCCCCCTCCAAGTCTTTATCAGCTTGCCAGAAAGTTTGAATCGCCCCATATTGCTCCCCGGAAGGCTAGGGCGGGCGAATGTCTCGCGAACCCGGCCAGGGCCGAGAGGCAGCAACCGTACCGAGTTTTCATCCGGGTCGTTCTAGTCTTCCACCTCATCCCGCATCACCGCGCTAAACACTGCCTATTTGAACATCGGCAGTGTTTTGGCGATCAGCGCTTTCAGGCTGTCCCAGGCGGGGACGCTTTTGACCACTTCAAAGTAAAAGCGCATGGCGTGGTAACTGAGAAAGTGGATCAGCGGAACCCAGCCTATATAGATAGGGTATATCGCGCGGCGGAATTCCTTTGAATTTTTAGGATAGCGGTTGATTCGCTTGAGTATCCGGTAGACCAGCAGCGCCGTGAGAAACATCAGGATGCCATAGACCGGTCCGAGGAAGATCAGGCTGAAAACCAT
>Ga0196981_1000368_pt1 | contig 16655 bp, 15 predicted proteins | sample S3_2013CmetaG_FD_155462 | JGI IMG/M metagenome (GOLD analysis project Ga0196981, IMG submission 155462) | Soil microbial communities from Anza Borrego desert, Southern California, United States - S3_20-13C | ecosystem: Environmental > Terrestrial > Soil > Desert | place: USA: California... | reverse complement strand
GCTGACTGAGCCACGCCCGCAGCGTCCTTGTTGTGCTCCATGCCGACGCCCGCACCATGCACAGCTCCTTCAATTGCGCCAGTTGCAGCTCCCGTCACAGCACCCTTCCCAATGCCTGAGAGGACTCCGGTTGCTGGACCCACGGCTTTTGAAATCTTTCCGGCTACTTTAGGAAGCGCTGCGGTCGCACCGAGTCGTACAGATGATCCGATCACCTGTTCATTTGAGGGTAGAGAGTCCACGAAGTCCTGCTGAACGTCGCGGTTCTGCTTCATGTCTTCAATGAGCTGCATACGTGCCATTTCTAGGCGGCTCGTGTCCTCATTCCTCCCCTTCTTCTCCTGGATGCGCTTCACGAGTTGGAGATCGATGTCCGAAGCTTCTTGTTCGGCTGCTGAGAGGTCGCGCTGTAACTTCGGTGCTGCGAAACTCTGTCCGAGGCCTTCTGCGAGCTTCCCACCACCTATGACATCCACGGCGAAATCTCGGGCTTTTTCACCAAAACTCCGCTCTTCGGGCGCGTTAAATTGATTGCCTTCTACGGCTGCGGCCGTCCCTTTCATGGCGGTGCGGGTCCGCATCTGCATGATCCGCTGCTCTGCAGTCACGCCGTTTGCGCCTATCCCTTGCTCGGGGAGTCCTGTTTTCTTTCGTATCTCCGCTATTTGCTGTGGGGTGAGCATGTTAGACGCCTAATACTTGTAAGAGGTCGGACGCGGACATAGAGGGATACTGCTGAATGAGCGTATCGATCTGCGCCTGGTATCCGCCCGCGTAAAGCTCGTCGAGACGTGCCTCCGCCTGCTCTTCGGTCTGCATCACTTCGCCTGCTGTGGAAGCGGAGCTTATGGTCGTGGCGTACTCCTCAAACGCGCTCCCGACGTTTGTACCGTTGATGTTTGCTTGTGTTTGGAACGCTCGCTGTTTGGAGCTGGCTGCCTTATGGATCGACCCACTGAGCATGTCGGCTGTGGCGGCGTAGTTAAGGATTACGCTCGCTTCGAGAGGCGTACCTTTCTCGATCTGGTTCGGAATGTTCTGGATCTTGTCTACAAGCCCCTGAGTGCCCTGCAAGAGTCCAATTTCGCCCTCTCGTACTGCTGACTGGTACGTGTCGAGCGCTTGGATGAATGAGTAAATAAATGAGACCTGGAGGGATGGGTTTGTAGGATCGTTCTTGAGTGCTGCCGTGGTGTCCCGGAGAATTGATGCACGGTCGTTCGCCATCACGAGTGGTGACTTGTTGTACTTATCGACGAGGGAATTGAAGATCGTCGTTTCCTTCGTGTTGAGTCCGCTACCGCCGATGATGTTCTGTGTGATGCTGCGCTTGCGGTTCGCGTCCCTCGTCTGGTACTCGTCAAAAGAGAGCGGTGTTTGGCCGTTTCTTTGCGCCTCACGCTTGTAGTACTCGTACTCTCCGATGACACCTGTGCCTTGTGGCATGAGCGCATCCATCGTCTTGTCGAACTCCTCGGGGGTAAAGCCACCTGGATTTGCAGCGGAGAGGTGGTTGAAAAGCTCGGAGCGGTCAGTGATGCCTTGGTTGATTGCATCTGAAAGCATGGAGCCCACGGTTGCGAGTCGGAAGCGCTCAAGGATCGCCTTGTTCTCTTTCCTCGCCTCGTCTCGCATTGCCTTCACCTCTTTCCGCATCTCTGCCTCGATGGTCTGAATCTCCTTTGCTTTGAGCGCGGCGTTGCTGTACTGCTTCTCTTCGAGCGCGGCGTTCACTTCGTCTACCTTAGACATCCACAGGTCATTGAGGTCAGAGATCTTCTGCTGCCCTTCCTGCTCTTTGGCAGTGAGGAAGGAAGAGGTCATGCCTGGGGAGTACTCCGCCTGGCCTGATCGTATGAACTGCTGCTGCCATGCCTTCTGCTCGCCTTGGTTCTGCTGTTCGAGTATTCCTTTTCGTTCCTCGTACTGTTTTCTGAGGGAGCGAATAGACGCTTTTGCGGATGCCGCCGCCGCAACACTCATCTGGTCGTACGCTTTTGTTACAGCATCAGCTTGTCGTGTGAGGGAAGAAATGTAGTCCTGTGATTCTTTCTCTTCGTCAGATAGGTTCGCGTCGTATTCCTGCTTGATAAGCGGATCTACGGGATCGGTCTCTGCCTTGGATTTTTCCTCCTCGTCAGCCATGAGACCGAGGTTCCCTAGGCCCTCATTGGCCTTCGTGATCGTCGGCATGATGTTGGCCTGGAAGTTGTTCTTTGCATTCTCAGTGGAGAGAATGACCGGCTCTTTCTTCTTCTCATTAGCCTTGTATGAGCTACCGGCGTATGACTCGTAGCCTTTTTCTTTTCCAAGCACGCCTCTAGCTTCGGTCGTGTCGATGCCGAGCTTGTCTGCCTGATCGATAGTGCTCTGGAGTGTTGCCGGAAGACCACCTGTGCGTGTAGTCGTCCCGCCCTTAAGTGCAGTGACCTTCTGCCCCTTGGTATTGGTGAAGGAGTACTTGATGTCGGTCTTTGTGGCGCGTTTCTTAGCCATGTTGTTAGAAATAGACTTCCGTGACCATTACTACACCTGCTTGCCCTGCGCCCCCTGTACGGTCAGTCGTCTGTCCTGCCTGGACACCACCTCCCCCTCCTCCACCTCCGTACGCTCGGCCGTTTTGTCCATTGCCCTCAATCACCGCCCGTCCACCACCGCCAAAATACGAGGCACCACCACTACCACCACCATTAGCGCCAGAATTTCCGTCTGAACCGCAAATGTTGATGTCGCCACCTGTTCCACAACCACCGTCACCACCTTGAGTACCGCCCCCGCCTGGATCTCCTCCTGAGCCGCCAGTTGCAGAAAGGAAATTACCAAACGACGTGGTTGTTCCGAGACCTCCGATAGCTCCGGCAGCTCCGGCAGCTCCACCCTGGCCTACGTAGACATGCACAGACGTCGTGGCAGACAGAGCAGCCCACGAGAGTATTTCGCGTGCATACCCGCCCCCTCCTCCACCTCCTCCGATGGAGTTAACCGTAGTTGGGTTTTGTGTTGTGCCTCCACCTCCTCCACCTCCACCTACAACTTCAACAATGATGTATTTGAGTCCTGTAGAAGTAGCAGGACGAGTCCAGGTAGAAGTCGAGGTGTAGACGCGTATGGTGGTACTTCCAAAAGAATCAGCGAGAAAGGAAGCTGAAAGGTTCCCATCCGCCTGCGTGACAGGAATGACATTGCCGCTTGAAGGCGCGGAAGACGTTGAGATTGCGGTCGTGAGCGCGAGAGGGGCGGTCGTGTTGCCTCCGCCCACTGGAGTTGAGCTTGCCGCTTCCAGGCCGGACGCAACCTCGACAATTCCCTTGACCGAAGCAGCCGCGTCTACCGCACCTGAGGTAGTCGCGTTGTCAATGTAGCTGTAGATCGCCTCGTAGAGCTGCGGAGGGTTTGAAATGACTACTACGGAACCGCCGGGGTGCGCCTTCTGGTAGGTAGTAGAGGCAGTGTAGGGATAGACAGGGGCGAGACCACGGGAAACTCCAGTGAGCGTTGCTGTGCCGTCAGAGTTTTGCGTGAGGCCCGTGAAGGAAATGAACTCTTGCTTCGTCGCGCTTCCGGGCTCGATGGTGAGGTAGCCCTTCGCGTTCACACCATCTCCGAAGTTACCCATGGAATACGGGACATCAGAAACGGGGATCTTGAAGGACGTGAGGACTATCGAGGTGTCTGAGCTCGAAATCCCTCCCCCGTAGAGCGTGTAGGTCTTGCCCGCAACGGCATTACTCGTGCGGCCCAAGTCTTCACTAGTAGGGTCGAAGCGCTCTGCGATGTTCGCGAAGAAACCGGAGAGTGCGAGTGCTGCTGCGGTGACTATTGTTGTTATTGTAGTGAGCATGTTGCTTTATAAAAATCTTATCATGCGGTTATCTTGACTGGTGCGTTGGTGCTGTGCATAGGAAGACAGCCGTGCGCGACAATCTGGAACCTTCCATCAAGGATCTCCATCTCGTACCGGACCTGGTACTCGAAGACATCTGCGGCCGGCGTCTTCTTGAAGATGCGGTACTTCTTGAAGTTGGAGATCTCGTTGATGTATCCGCCCAAAGGAGAGGTTCCGAGAGCGTTCACTCCGAGGGAGGCTGAGGGATTAGGGTCGAATATGTGGTCTATGTCCGTGCCCTTGTACGTGAAAGACTTGATGAGCTTGGCTCCGAGGTACTCGTAGAGGACTGTGTGGCTGACTTCCGCGTTCTCCGAGAGGTAGAGCTCAGTGAAGTACGTGTTGAAGTTCTTGAGCTTCTCTCGGTTGCCGTGGTTTTGGTATGCAAAGTGCGCCTTGTGGCTGATTGGAGCGTTGTTATCGTTCGTGCCGGTGAACATCGTGTATGACTCCTTCACGGCGTACGAATGGCCTATGAGATCCGAGTTGTAGTCGGACATCTGTCCTACCGCAAACGTCTGCGGTGGCTGCCAGAACGAACGGGGGCCATCCTCGGTATCCCTGAACGAGAGAATGAACATGCGCTGTGAGACAGGCGCGGTGATGTAGAGGTTGTTTCGGAGGAAACGGAGCGCCCCGCCCGTGAAGTCAGCGGCGATGAAGTCAGGACGGATTGGGTCAGAAATCGGAGCCTGTCCAAGTGCGGTGAGGTTCTCAAACTGGGCGAGCTCTACAAGCTCGTTGTAGTTGTTCACAAACACGATGCTGTTTCCCATCTTCGCAATAAGCTCTTGGGACTTCGCGCCCTGGCCGCTTGAGACGATGATCGGCTTCACCTTTGCGGTTTCAAGGATCGCGGTGTCTCCTCCGGTTTGCTCAAACTCGACGCGGTAGATCCAGTCATTGCCCGCAAACATCAGAAGAGACTCAAGGTCGTTTCCCCCTACATTCGTCGAAAAGCCGACATTGAAGTCGTCGAGGACAAACTGCCATCCCTCAGTAGGAAGCCTGGGGCTCGAAAAGGTGAAGTCGGTGTAGCTCGTCGATTTGCTCATGTACACCACAGAAGACGAATGAGAGCCTACAGAGACGTGGTTTTGAAGCGTTGCGATGGTGTCGTTTGTGAAGCCGGAAGCGGGAGTGTTTGCATTGGACTTCACCACCTGGACCACCAGGGCGTTTGCCGCAAAGGTGAAGGCCGTGAGGTCAGTTGAAACGGTGAACTGGGAGCCGCTCTGCCCGGTGTAGGCGGTCTCGCGCCACGTTCCGCCTGAATCCTTGATGCGGATTGAGCGGGTACCTGCGGTGAGAAACCCTTCTGTGGAAATGGTCTCGTTGATTGTGACCGTCCCTGCTGCAACAGCCGAGAGCGTTCCTAGTGCCCCGCTCCACTCGTAGAGCGTCGAGGAATGGTTTACAAAAAGACAGACACGGATGAGCTCAGTGCCGTTGTGGGCTGTAGTAAACCGGCAAGGATAGGACCCATTGAGCCCAGTTAGGAGGTCCTCCCAGGCGTCAGACTGCTCTGAGTAGTACTGGAGGTCCCCGTTGTCCGTGTAGCGGAGCATGATGCGGTTGCCCGCCTTCGTACGGAAAACGAACTCGCTCTTGATCTTGTGAGTCGCAGTAGAAGACGCACCGAAGAGCTCGTACCCCGCCCTACTTTCTACCTTGTCTCCCGCCTCGTCAGTCGCCTCGTTGATGAGGACATTTTGCGACCCTGACACGAGGTATCGAGGGTCAGTAGCCGTAGCATCGGAACGTGAGCGGTAGCCCAATGCTCCGGTTATCAACTTGAAGTCTTCTGTTTGCGGGTTGGTGCTTTTCATCTCCTCTTGGTGTAGTAGCGCGTCGTGGGGCGGATCGCCTCAGACGGCTTGTCCTGCTTGTACTGCGCGTAAAGCCCACTTCCGGTGAGCTCTCCCAAGTCATCGATCCCTAGCTTCGTTCGGAACTTCTGCGCCTCCTGCGCTACCTGCATGTCGTCTGCAATGATGACGCAGCACTCGTAGAGGAAAAGGTTCTGCGCCTCGGTCTCCAAGTTGATGATGTCGGATTCTGCGGTTGGCTTTGAAAGCCAGGTCGAACCGCTAGAGGGTCGGAAAAGACAATTGGAGTAGTACACGAGCTCGTGGGGTGACGGGAGCTTTGATGCGAGCTTGCCGATCCGCACGTCGGTATCTGCCGAAGTAGTCACGAGAGCAAGGCGCATGTAATCCATAGCGTCCTCACTCACACTTCCCGTCTCGGTCGCACCGTTCCAGTCAAAACGGTAGAGGTTCCACCCCGTGCGAATAGATCCAAAATGGATAGAACCTGTGATCTGGTAGTAGTCGGACGCCGACGAGCCCACGCGGAGCGTAAGCGATGTGATGATCGAGGAGTCGGGGTAGTAGACCCACAGGAAGAATGAAGACTTGTTCGTGTGGTCAGAGAGGTCTACGGCCGTTCCCGCCCACGTGAGGAGGTTGGAGCCGGAGGAGACATCAAAGCGGATGGACTTACCAGAGTCATGGAAGAGGATTGTATCTTCAGTGATGTTCGATACGCCCGTTCCCGCCGTGTAGTTTCCGTCCTCGAGGTCAGTCAGCGTGACCGAGTGAGAAACGGCCTTGTTGAGCCGTAGAAACTTGGTCGCTTCGTCGAACTCCACTGAGAACCACTCGTTTTCGTGCCGCTTGTCGCGGTCGAACTCCTCGGTGAACGTCTGCCGGAAATCTTCCGACGAGGCCCGATCTCCCTGGGGTCGTATGTCGAGGATCTTCTTGCCCTTGAGATCCGGTGCGGCACTTGAAAGCCCGTAGTCGTATACCTCATTGAAGAGGTTGAGCTCACCGTGGCGCACGGTCTCGAATGGATCGATGTGCGAGAGAAGATTGTTCCCAGCCTCCTCAAAAACAGTGAAGTCCGAAATGCCCTGAACATCGTCGATGTTCGAGCCATGAAACTTTCTGTTGAGGACCGTCTTGAGCTGAGAAACCGTCATAGGTCTTGGTTAGCGCGGATAAACACACTCCGTCACGAAGACCGAAGACGAGCCGACATTGGTGATCGCGGTTATAGCTCCGGTGTATGGGTGATCGGTGTTGAGGCCAAAGTCCACGTGCGTCACGGTATTGGTGGCTACGCCCGAGATCGAGTGAAGGATGAGCCCGCTCGTTGTATCGGCTGCCGTTCCGTTCTTGAAGTTCACGTTGACCGTGTTGGTCGCGATGTTCGGCTGCTGAATGCGAGCCCACGCCCGCCTGGATGACGTAGCAAGGACCTGTACTGAGGTCTGATGGCCGATAAGGACCCGTGCAGTGGTAGAGGCGATGCAGGACTGAGAACCGAAGCCGTTTCCGCCTCGAAGCGAGCCGTCGTCTTTATTCATGACGAACCCGGTGGTGATTGCCACCATTGCCGCCAGGATGAATGAAATGATGATGTTCATGGTTGTTGTTATTTCGTGTAATGGCGAGCCGCGCTCATCCCTGTCCCCATGAAGGGACAGAGTGAGCGAAGCTCTAGTTGTCGATAACCCAGTATCGGGTTCCTGACGCTATTGAAGAAGGCACTGCGCCGTCTGCACCGCTTCTGTTCGCCACTGAAATAGTGATGAAACCTGCGGTTGATGAAGCACTCGCCCCTACAATGCTGAAACCAGATGACGTGGTCGTCGCCTGTTGCACCATCACAACGTCCCCATCTCCTGCTCCGGCCACTGCACACGCGAACGGTGCAGCAGTTGTAGCGGTTATAGGTGCGTTGCCTGAGATAGTGCAGCTACCAGAGAGGATGTCTCCAATAACTGTGCCGTTTGTCCCTACCTTGAGGGTACCTTGTGACACAAGGTTTGCGGCTGTCCAAGTTGCGGAGGTTGAACCCCTGAGATCGTTAGAGCTCATGGAAGATCCTGCAAAGAATCCTCCAATGAAGATTGCGATTACCAACGCAATCGTTCCGATGTTTTTAGTCATATCGTGATTGCGATTACGTTGATAATTACGCCGTACCGTTGCTGCCTGCAACACCTACCCACGTTCCGGCGAATACTCGCTCTGAGAATCGTGCTCGGTAGAATGCTCGGCGCTTCCGGTCGTACTCTGGTGGGACGTACTCGTTCTGAATAGGAACGCGAACTGCACGGGTAATCTTGTGCATTCGGGAAACTACGAAGTACGAAGTGTCGCCGTTTGAGTTGAGGGTGTTGTAGTCCTCATCGAGCCACTCCGAAGCACCAACACGAAGACCTGGGTACACCTTAGAGATGTAGTTGAGGTCATTGTCGGTGTCACCAGGCTTGAGCTCAGTCTCACAAATGACCACGAGGGTCGGATGGAGCACTGATGGCCCAAGGAGACCGTCTGCGTGGCATGAGCCAAGCGAGCCGTCCTGTGCTTTCTGGACACGGAGTGAGTGGATAAGGGTTGCGAGCGCGTCTGCGCTTGCGGCTGCCGTCTCAAGGTTGTCCACGGTGTCTCCCGAGAGAGTCGTGTGGCTGTTTGAGATGAGAGCTGCGCCGTCTGGGGTTGTTACGCCAGAGAACGCATCGGAGTACGAGCGAATGAACGCCTGCTCATCGCGGGACGTTCGTGCGCGGATTCCGAGTTCACGTACCCAATCCTCCACCATGCCATAAGCCTGTGAGGATTCCTGGTAACGCTGTGGAATTGGAATGTCCCTGTCGAACTCGAACACCTCAGCGGTCGTTCGATTGCCGACACGAACAGTTGCCTCATCCACCTCTTCGTCTTCCGCTGTTGCACGGAATTGACCTGGACCCATCGATTCAGCGTACTGAACGGTGAGCCAGTTGGTGTTGTCCTGCTTGAAGAACAGAGAGTCGTCAGCCCGGACTTCTCCCGGCTGCTTCTCCATCTCGTATGCAGAACCGAACACTTCATCGAGGCCCGCACCAGTAGTGATGCCTACGCCTGATACTGTTTGTCTGATAACCATAATCTGATAACTAAGCTATTTGCGATTAAACGGCTCCTCGTCCGATCCAAGCACTTGCTGGAGTGACAAAAAGCATTCCGTCTGAAATGCGGCCATCGAGGATCATGAGGCCGTGGACATCCTGGTCCGTGCCCTCGTTTTCGTCGATGGTGATCGTTCCTGCGGCGGTTGCTGCTGAACGGTCAAAGCACACATAGTCAAGAAGAACGCCCAAAAGATTTGCATCCGTGGCGATGTTTGACGTTGCGTTTGCCTTGCCTTCAATAACGGTTCCTGGAACACAAAGCTCGACATCGACAACACCGTTGGCCGAAGCCGTCTGTGTGCCTGCGCTCTTTGTAATGCCAAGGAAGATGTCAGTGCCTTGTTCCGGGTCGCCGTCGAGACAGAGGACGGCAAAGTTGGTGCCGGTGCCTCCGATCTTTACTGCGTCGCCGGCTTCCAGGCCGACTTCTACGTTTGCTTCTGTTCGGAACCTCTGCACGGTCATTCCGTGCTTGAGGACCTTAAGATTTGCTGCTGCCATGTTTATAAGTTTTTTAGTTCATCCAACTGATAAACACTGGCCACAAGTAGCTTCTAGCGCTTGAGTTTCCGGGAAACCCATCGTCCTTCCGATTGGTCCCAGTATTCCTCCGTGAATCTGCCCTGCCACGTTCCCGTTTTAGGGTTGAATTGAAGTCCTCTGCGCTGTAGGACCGCCTGTTCTTCGGCGGATCGCTCTGGTACGTCTTGCCTCTCTACACGATGTGTGGGTGGAAGCTTGCCGTACTGAACGGTGCTCCGCTTTGCCTCGTCGATGGAGCGCTTGAGCTTGCCTTTGTTGGCAAGAATGTGCGCGTCCTCTACTGAGAGCCCGCGATCCATGTAGTACTTCATGTGCTGGAACTCTTCCTCAGATTCGGCCAATGCTCGTGCATCGCGTTCTGCGAGTTCCTCGCGAATGATTGAACGTGGATCATCGGACTTAGAAGTGTCCTGGGGTTTGAGTCCAAGAACCTCAGCGGGGTCGATCCCGAGCTCTTTAGCACGCTCTGCGTTGAAGTAGAGCGCTCGTTTGGCCTTCTCCTCCTCAGAGTACTTAGACTCCGGTGTGGTGTCGTTGGCCTTTAGCTTTTCGAGCTCTGCCTTGTGGTCAATGTGCTCCGGTTCCTTTTCTGGTTCCGGTTCGGGTGTTGGCTCTGGAGTTGGAGCGGGTTCCCCTCCCTCTATTTCTATCTCCGGTGCTTTTTGATCTTCCATAGTTGTTCTTCCTAGTCCTTGCGAGACTTGATGGGATGCGCGGGAAGTTCACGCACCCCATCAAGCCTCCCAATGGCTATTTATTCTTAATGTTTCTAATGAACTGTTCGAGGAGCTCAAGGTTGTAGAGCATGGCGCGGCCGAAGACCGTGTTCTCGCCTATGCCCTTCTCGAACATCCTCAGGTTCGCTTGGTAGCGGATCTCAGAGGTCATGATCCTCCAGAGGATAGAGTCGCCAAACGCCTTGGCCTCCTCCTTGAACTGGACCACTTCCTCGGGCGTGAGCTTGCGGCCTCCGTAGAACCATCCTCGATTGGTTAGCGTGAGAATGTCGTCCGGGGATATAGCCGCGAGTAGGTTACGGACAAGATGCTGTATTAACTTGTGCCGTAGCCACTTCATTGGATCATCTTCTTCTTACCCTTTGACCGCATTTTCTTAGCCTGGATGTCTGCCTTCTTCTGCTCCTCAGGCGTTCGGCTGAGTCCTCCCAAGAGCTCGTAGAGTGCGGGGAGCGCTTCTTCGCTGTTTACCTCAACACCATGCTTTGCGAGCTGCTTGATGTAGTGATCTTTCCGCTCTACATCCTCTGCCTTGAGGGGAACTGTCTTCCCAGTGAGGAGGGCAAGAATCGCCTGTGCGCGTCGGTACTTCGAGCCGTTCACGAACACCACTTTGTTCTTGGCGTCCACTACTGGTCCCGTGTCCTCACGCTCATGCGATGAAGTCGATCCTTCCTTTTTCAAAAAACTGATAGCCATAAAAATCTTCCTTACTCTTCCTGATAATTACACCTCCTTGTACCCCCTGTTGTCGGAGAACGCGCCGCCGAGTGCCAGGTACGCTTCTTTCACCGTCTTGTACTTCTTCGCTGCTACAAGCTCAACCGCTCGGCTGTACTTGTCGCCTGAGGCGTAGAAGAGAACGGTCTTTTTCTCTGCCATAGTGCTCATTACGCTGATAAATCCCCAGTTTAGAGTCATATGAGAGGACTGGTCTGTAGCGCCGTGGACTGCATGAGGCGCTCAGACATAGGTGACTTACCCGCTCCCTCGCCCGTTTCCTGTGGAACAAGGCCCTGCGCCACGCGTGCGATGTTCGGGAGGTACTTCGACGCCTCTCCCTTCATCAACGGCTCAAGGAGGAAGTCTCGCGTGATCTTGAGCTGCGCCTCGGGGTCCATGGCCACAAGAGGATTGGCGATCGCGCGGTCATAAGTCTCAAGCTTGAACGCCCGCTCGAATGCGTCATTCCTTTGAAGCATCCTCTCAGCGTCTATCGTGATGAGGTATTGCATTCGAGAGAAGAGGTACGGGTTCACCTCGTAGATCTCACGCTCGTCTCCGGCCTGGTCGAGGAGCTTGTATTCCTCCATCTCCTTTTCTTCGGCAGTCATTTCCTTACCTGCGAAACGATCCGTGAAGCGAATGTACGAGGTCTTTTCCTTTCCTCCCTTCACCTTGCCGTTCACGAGGAACGTCTTGTATGTCTCCTTTCCGGTGATCTCGCTCATTTCCGCGATGGATTGGTAGCGAATGATGTCATCCACCATGAGGTCTCCTACCTGTGAGACAAAGGTTGCAATCATCTTGGCTGCGAGACCGAGATTCGTCTCTGCGTTCTGCTGCAAGAGCACGGATTCCCCACGTGTCTTCTGTACGTCCCCTTCCATGCCTGAGAGCTGTCCGTCCATCGAGGTCTCGGTGATGGATCGCTCTGCCTCGCGTAGCGCCTGGAGTGCGATAGAGGGCTGTGCAACGTTGATAGGGTTGATCTTTGCGCCTTCCTTGAGGTCAGTGACGGTCGCGGGGATCATGACGCTTCGGTCTATCTTCCCTGCGCCTGTGGTGATGACGGGAGGGAAAGTAGCGAGGAACGAGGAGTCAAAGTACATCTGCCACTCGCGGTCAGCAGCTTCCTGGTCGTTCGCCATCTTCGCGACGAGGGACTTGTAGTAATAGAACCGCATCGTGTCGATTGGCTCGTAGCCGAACTTCGCGATGTTGTATTTGGGCTTGTTCTTGTTGGTTCGATGCGTGAATGGGTTGTATTCCGTGTTTGGATTGCCCATGTAAATGCCGCCTAGGAAATGGATCTCCTGGTCTTTGCGACGGTTCTTGTAGCACACGTACTCCACCATCGAGTCGTTCACGTCCTGTACGTCGTAGAACTTGCCGTCATCGTGGATGATCCGCTTCACTCCAGGCATCACGTGCTTGAAGTTGTCGTACTCGCCGTAAAGCGCCTCGGCCTGTCCCATTGAGATGTAGCCTTTTTTCTCAATAATCCAGTCTTGCTTTTGAATATCAAACTGATAGACGTTCTCTATGAGAATGTCTTCTGGCGGGATGAGACTGTTCTGAAATCCCGAGAACATGTCATCAATGACCCGCTCACGGTTGCCGTCCTGCCAAATCTCCTGGTACGCGCGGGTGTAATCAACAGAGAAGTAAGAGACTGGGTTTACCAGAGCTCCAATAACACCGAAGAGGAATGCAGTCTCGTAGTTTGAGCGCTTGATGTTGTACTCGATGAGGTCGCGCATGACGTTAGCCGTTGCGCGGTCCTCCTCGTCGTTCTCGTTCTGGGCAAATACCTGGGGCACTAAGAGCTGTGCCGTGAGATGGGCGGCTGTAGCTATGACCTTGTTTCGAGTGATCGGCCGAATGCCGTTCCAGCGCCAGTCATCCTCGCCCTCGTACGGTTCCGGGGTCCATGAGAGCCATGCCCTCTGATCCTCGTTCATACGCTGAATGAGGGACTTTCCATTGAACTCTCGGTACGGGGTGTTCTGTATTGCCTCACCGTCCTCATAGGCACGCTTCACCATGAGACACAAAGAAGCTTCGCCTTCGGGCGGTTGGTATGAAGAGAGACCGTTGGTAACGTTGCCTCTCTGGTCTATGAGAAGCTCACCAGTCATTGAGTCGTGGCGAGCACACTTCCAATGCTCAAATTAAATCTACCATTCCATTGTCAAGTCTCCTAACAAAGCGGTGTGGATTAACGGCGTCTGCTGATCCAGTCGGGGCGATACTGTCCGGTCTCAGGCTCCTCGTCATGTGCATCCATCATCAATGGGTAGCGAAGTGCGTCTACCTCGTCATCGTTCTCTTTCTTCGGGTTCTCGTCGAGGCGAGGGTTGAGCTTCGGCTCGTCGTATGAGTAGGTCTCAAGGCCCCAAATGAGGTTCGGACAGCGTTCTTTGATAATGAAGAGACGGTTGGTATTGAAGAGCTCACGGACCACGTTGATGCCATTTGCCACTGATCCACGACCCTTCACTACCTCCCTCACATTTACGTCACGGCGCTCTAGTTCCTCGATGCAGCCCTGGTTTTCGGGATCGGGGTAACACTTATCCCAGTTGAGAGCGGCCACGTATTCAGCTATCTCAGCGTCGGTCTTACCCGTCTTCGACCACTCGTCAGAAACGACGTAGCGCCCACTACCTGTTTTCTTGATCGTGAGCGCTACTGCCCTGTGCCTGAACCCTGGGTCCACGCCTCCGATGGTCTCAACGATGTTCCACTCGTCCTCATCAAAGTCATCGGCTGATATGAGGTGCTTCTTTCGGTCGAACTCTTTGTAGACCAATCCTTCCGTCTTTCGGAAATCGGCCATGTACTCCTGGGCGAATCGATCCTCAGTGATGGAAATACGAGCGGCGTCGATCTCCTCCTTCGGAATGTGCGGGTTGTCGTAGGTCGTGAAGTGAAATGACTTCCACTCATCGTGCTCGTTGACTACGGGATCGTTCTCAAGCGTGTAGAGCTCGTAGAAGTGGTTGAAGCCCTTGGGTGTTGAAATGAATATCGCCTCTCCCTTAGTGTCTGTGAGCGTGGGGCGGATGACCTCCTGCCAGTTGGTCCAGAAGTTACGCATCATTGCCACTTCATCGAGGACGACGAGATCGAACTTCTGCCCTCGAAGTGTTTCAATGCTCTCCCATCCACGAAGCACGATGAGGGAGCCGTTGACGAGCTTGATTTCTAGGCGTGACTCGTTGATGGACTCAGCGGCTTGGGCGCAGTCCTTCTTGAGCTGCTCCCACGCGATGTCACGCGCTTGCTGATAAGTGGGCGCTACGTAGGCAATGCGGCTCTGAGGGATCGCCGCCCTGCCCTTCATCTGATCGATGGAGAGTGTTGTCTTTCCCCATCGCCTGCCGCAACAAAGAACTCTGAACCTGTGAGGGTCGAGTGCTACCGGCTTTTGTGTGTCATGTAGGTGAAACTCCATACCGATTGGCGGTTTCACCTGAAACTACGAGTACGAGTGTCTTATTGCCTCCTTGTTCAGTGCGCTTCTTGAGGTTGTTGTATTCGCGGATTGCTCCTAGTTTTGACTTGAAATCTGCGTGCTGTGTGACAAGGAACTCAAGCTGCTTATCTACGAACGTGTCATTGAGACCGCGCATCTCAAGCAACTCATTTATAAACTGCGAAACCTTAGCTTCACTTAGCAGGCGGCTCGCGTTTACACAAGCAGTCATGTATGGCATGACCTTCTTGTTTAGAGCCAGATATTCGGGTCCGTAGACCCTCAAATAGCACTGAGCACCATTACCAAACACCTCATCGAGACTCGCGTAGTACACGGCAAAGAGCATTTGCTTCTGGTTCAGGCCGTAATGCTCTGCTCGCTCTAGGATCTTCGCGTCAAGCGGATTAGCGAGCTCTGCTGCCTCCACAATTTCTTCAATGGTGGCCACTTCCTGTTTTTTCTTCTTGCGTGGCATAACTATTCATCTTCCGCTGTCCTCCCGTCATCAAACCCTATTGCTGCCGGTAGCTCCTTCTCACTCCACTTCTCGTCTATCCAAACATCGTGAACTGCGGTGTCTTTCTCCTTCTTGATTGCATCGACGGCGGAAAGCGCCTTGATGTACTTCCTCACGATGTACATTTTTGGCTTTTCCTTCTTTTTCATGCCTAGTCAACAAACCTCCCCGTCCCTTGGTCTTGGTTCTCTGAGTCCCTAAAGTCATCCCGTAAGTCGTTAGGAATGGCTTTCCTTAACGCTTTTTCGAGGTAATCCCAGTAGTTGAGCTTTTGCTCTGCAATAGCTCCGTCCGATGTGAGGAGCATTCCTGCACCAGAGCATGCATTCTGAATAGCAATGCGGACCACCTTTGCGGGGTCGATCACCGTGTCCGGGATCTCTAGTGAGTCAACGCCGAGGTTTTGCTTAATGCGCTCGTGCGGTGCTTTGAGCATCGAGTAGAGCACCGATCCTTCTCCTAGCTTATCTGCGATCTGTGAATACGCAAGGCCACCACCGGGGACTATTCCTTCTTCCCATGCGGCCTTAACCGCGAGTACAGCATCCTCAAGTTTGTATTTGAGGTAGCTTCGCTCTGCGTCAGTGGATGCACCTACCCGGATGATCCCTACACCTGATGCGAGGGAAGCTATGCGTCTGAGAATCTTCTCCTTGAACATCGCGTCCTTCTCAAGCTCTGCTTGGTCTTTAAGCACTTGAATACGCTCTGCTGAGTTGCCGCGTCCTCCGATCACGTTCACGTCTGTCTCTGTAACGGAGACCTTCTGCGCGAATCCGAGGTCTTGGAGGCTTGCGTTCTTCACCTTCATGTTGAGGTTCTTATCGAAGAGCTTAGCGTCACAGAAGCACGCTACGTCTTCGAGTTCTGGCGTGGTGAGCGAGGGGACCTGGACGAGAAGAATCTGCCCCACGTTCACTTGCTGCTCCAGGGGCATCTGGTAGTACGCCCGCATGTGCGCTGAAACCTTCGCTATGAGTGCCTTCCCAAACGCCGCTTCGCCCTCTGAGAACCCGCCGAAAATGACAAGCTTCCTATTAGGACTCTGCATCACCTCCTTGAACAGAGAGTCGAGCTGCTCGAAGCTGTCGAGCTTTTGATTCGTGACGAGAATGTGGGCGTTCTCCCACAGCGCTTCCTTCTTGTTCGCGGTGGTCACAAGGTAGGGACTCGCGTACTTGCCCAAGAAGCGCATACCGGTAACCGTCTCAGTGTCGATGCCCTTCTTGGTAGCCCAGTTCTCTTCAACTGAAATGTAGCCATCCTTACCTACTTTCCTGAATAGCTCTCCAAGCGTCTTTCCGTATTCGAGGTTCTCAAGTGAGGTAGAAATCACTTCATCAAGGCGGCTGTCAGTGAGCTCGTCTGCTAGCTCATTCAGTATCGAAATGGCCTTGTCCTTGTCTGCCTGGATCTCCTTGAAGAGACTCATGGGATTCTTCTTGTCCTTCGCACCTATCACTTCTCCTTCTTGAAGGGCTTGGTGGCCGCTTCGCACGAGCTCTGCAGCCATGACAACGGACGTAGTGGTACCGTCGCCAGCCTGCTCAGCCGTCTGCATTGAGAGCGCAATGATGTTTTGAGCTGCCATGTCCTCAATAGGGTCTTCGAGGACGATGTGACGGGCAATAGTCGCCCCATCGTTGATGACGAGGGGCGCTTTGTACTTCACCTGCACGAGACGATTACGGCCGCCAGGACCGAGGGTGTCGCCCACGAGCTTGTCTACTACCTCTACACCTTTCAAAAACTTCTTTTGGGTCTCCGGACCCGCTTCTTGTATCTTCCTGAACATCTCCCTT
>Ga0196981_1000367_pt1 | contig 16720 bp, 20 predicted proteins | sample S3_2013CmetaG_FD_155462 | JGI IMG/M metagenome (GOLD analysis project Ga0196981, IMG submission 155462) | Soil microbial communities from Anza Borrego desert, Southern California, United States - S3_20-13C | ecosystem: Environmental > Terrestrial > Soil > Desert | place: USA: California... | reverse complement strand
CGATATTCATCGCGCAGACAAAACAGCGCACCCTCTGATGAAACAGTACAAGGTAGACGCCGTGCCGTTTCAGGACTCTCGGCTTGGCGTCTGGCGCGAAAACTTCAAAGGCATCGAGTGCGCGCATGCCCCGACCGGATTTACGGTGTGTGGCGCGGTGGACGATGTATGGGTCAATCCAAAGGGCGAACTTATCATCGTTGACTACAAGGCGACGAGTAAAGACGAAAAGATAGAAGCCTTGGACAAGGATTGGCACGACGGCTACAAGCGGCAGATGGAGATATACCAGTGGCTCTTTCGCCAAAACGGCTTTAAGGTCTCGGACACGGGATACTTCGTATACGCCAACGCGGGGAAGGACAAAAAAGCGTTCGACGGCGTCCTTGAGTTTGAAGTCACGCTTGTGCCGCACAAGGGAGACGATTCGTGGGTGGAGAAAGCACTACTTGATATCAAGAAATGCCTCGATAGCGATGAGATACCTAAGAACGCGGAAGATTGTGACTACTGCACGTATCGAGAATTTGCCGGCAAGAAACTCCTGGCAAAGGTGAAAGAAAAAAAAGGAAATGGTACACTGGGTATATGACATTCGCTGAAAAAGTGCGCGCTATCGTGAAGAAGATCCCAAAAGGAAGCTCTATGACGTACAAGGAAGTCGCTACAAAAGCAGGGAATTCAAAGGCTGCACGAGCAGTGGGCGCCATTATGCGCACGAACTTTGATCCAGACATCCCGTGCCATCGCGTCGTCAAAAGCGACGGAAGCCTCGGCTCTTACAACCGTGGCGGCACAATCCAAAAGGAGAGATTGCTCAAACAGGAAGGCGCATTTGCTACAATCGGCCGATGAGATTTCGAAAGATCCCAAGAACGGAGCTCGAGGTCTCCGTAATTTGTTTGGGCTCAATGAACTGGGGCCAGCAGAACACCGAAGCAGACGGACATGAGCAGCTCGACTACGCCATTTCGCAAGGAGTAAATTTTATTGATACCGCTGAACTCTACCCAGTGCCGCCCGAGCGCGACAAACAGGGAAGAACGGAAAATTACATCGGAAGCTGGCTCAAGAAAAGGGGAAAGCGGGACGACCTCATAATCGCAAGCAAAGTGACGGGCCCGAGTACGCTTATACAAAGACGTACTGAAACGAAACTCGATCGGGAAAACATTCTCGAAGCGATCGATGGCACTTTGGAGCGGCTCCAAACAGACTATGTAGATATTTATCAAGTGCATTGGCCGGATCGCACAACGAATTTCTTCGGCAAACGAGGGTACGAAGCAATCCCGGAAGAGAAATCGGTGCCCATAGAGGAGACGCTTGCGGCGCTTGCAGAGGTGATCAAAAGCGGCAAAGCGCGCTACATTGGACTGTCCAACGAAACGCCATGGGGCGTGCACGAATACTTGCGCCTTGCGAGCGAAAAGGGTTTGCCGCGCATCGTTTCCATACAGAACCAATATTCGCTTCTGAACCGCACCTACGAGATCGGGCTTTCGGAAATGACGATGCGAGAAGAGGTAGGACTCCTAGCATACTCGCCACTTTCATTTGGCGTACTTACTGGCAAATACCTCGGCGGAGCGAAGCCGCCGGGTGCTCGCTTCACACTTTGGCAGAGGAGCAGTCAGCGCTACAACGCTCCGGAAAATCAGGAAGCCATACGCCTGTATGTTGAGCTCGCAAAAAAGCACGGTCTTTCGCCCGCAACGATGGCGATAGCGTTCGTGAACGATCGACCGTTTACTACCTCGACAATCATCGGTGCAACGAACCTCGAACAGCTCAAAGAAGACATCGCGAGCGTCGATGTGCAACTTTCCGATGAAGTTTTAAAGGGCATCGCACAGATCTACAAAGATCACCCGGATCCTCACGCCTGATCCCACCCACCTAATTGTACGATCGTATAGGTGGGTACGTACGATAATCGGGGATTTTGTATACTGCTCTCATGAGTGAGGAGATCAAAATACAAGAGTCGTGGAAGAGGGTGCTTGAGGAGGAATTTGGGAAGGAGTATTTCAAGAAGCTTCGAGAATTTGTAAAAGCTGAATACCAGCACGCTATCATCTATCCGCCGCCTAAGAATATTTTTCGAGCCTTTGAGCTTACGCCGTTTGATGAGGTAAAAGTAGTCATTCTGGGCCAAGATCCCTACCATGGGCCCGGACAGGCAAATGGGCTGTGCTTTGCCGTAAACGAAGGTGTGGCACTTCCCCCGTCGCTTCAGAATATTTTTAAGGAGATCGAGAGCGATCTCGGCGAAAAATTGAAGAACCGAAATGGCGACCTCGAGCGATGGGCTAAGCAGGGCGTGCTACTTCTCAACACAACACTGACAGTGAAAGCGAGAACTGCGGGCTCGCATCAAGGGAAGGGATGGGAAGAATTTACGGATGCGGTAATACGAAAGCTCTCCGATGAGAAAGAAAATCTTGTCTTCATCCTCTGGGGCAACTACGCCAAGGCAAAAGGGGCCCACATCGACCGCTCCAAGCACCTCGTCATCGAATCCGCGCACCCTTCGCCCTTTTCCGCTTCCAACGGTTTCTTCGGCTCAAAACCCTTCAGCAAAACGAATGAGTACCTTGAGGCGCACGATAAAACAAGGATTGATTGGTTCTGAATACATAATATTGGCCTTTAAGTGAGCTATCTCTTTCTCAAGATGCGAGTATGCAAATCATTGAGGTGAAAGCTATGTAAGTATCCTCCTTTTTTAAGTAGGGCCGCCCCTATTTCAATAATTCTCTGTTTTCGAGGTTTTTTCACATATCGTTGCATGTCGGGAACAGTCCCGATAATGTTTTCACTAACAATATCAAAATCTCCGCCGGTTCCATCGTGAAGAACTTCAATCGCGTTGGGTTGATTAAAATTCACGAGAATATGACGTTCGATATACCTCTTAAATTTAGAGTCGATCTCCTCCACGTCTGCGGTGTACATTTTTGCGCCCATAAGGCTTGCGGCTACGGCGAAATATGGTTTTCCCCCACATCCGAGATCTAGTGCCTTTATACCGCTTAAGACTTTTGTCTCTTTAAATTTTTTTATTATTTCAGAGGCGGCGAGCTCGTGATTCTTTATACAATCTTTTACTGCAGGGTGTCGACTCAATGAAAGTGCGAATGCCAACTGATGAGTGCTTGGTAAAGTATTGTAGTAATAACCGGCACCTAGAGGCTCATCAAATATATCTTCGAATCCGTCAATAACATTTACGTTAATGTCTTGTTTGCCAAATACTGCGTCTTGTCTGCTAAAAGACCGGGAAATGCGTTCGTGGATTTTCCAAATTTCATCGGGATAAGGAACTGGATCCATACCATCGGGAATAATGCTGTCTCGTTCCGATCGCGAGCTTTCGATCATACTGTCAAATGTGTCGCGATTTGGTCTTTCTCTGCATGAGGACCAATGATGGCGAGGTTGAGCTTCTCGGTCTTGAGGATGTCTTGGGCGACACGCTGCACGTCTTCGGCTGATACCTTGTCGATGCCTTCCAGGATTTCCGAGAGAGGGCGCACGCGGCCGATGTTGATCATCGCACTCGCCGCATGAGTGGCTATTTCGTCACTCGTCTCGAGTGAAAGCGTGAGCGTACCTTTTATATATTCCTTTGCCTTTGTAAGCTCCGCCGCCGATACTTTCGTTTTCTTTATCTTCTTAAACTCCGCAAGGATCGTCTCAACAGTTTTCTCAAGTTTTGCGTGCTCTACTCCGGCTTGGACAACGAACGCGCCGGTGTCTGGGTAGCGCTCCACCCACGAGTGCACCGAGTAGGCGAGGCCGCGCTTTTCGCGCACTTCGAGGAAAAGTCTGCTCGACATACCGCTTCCGAGAATGGCCGACATCACGGCGAGTGCGAATTCGTCTTTGTGGAGGAAGGGATAAGCGGGGACACCGAGCATGAAATGCGTCTGGTCGGTCTTTTTTTCCTTGATGGCCACACGCGGCTCGCTTTGTGTGGAAGAAAAGGTGATGAAGTCGGGCGGGTTGCCGTGCGAGAGTTTGCCGAATTCCTTCTTTATCTTCGAGAGCGCTTTTTTCTCGTCAAAGAAGCCCGCGATACACACCACTGTGTTGAGCGGCGTGTAGTTGCGCTTCAAGTAGGCTGCGAAATTCTTGCGGGTAAAGGTGCGGATATTTTCCTTAGGTCCCAAAATCGTGCGGCCAAGCGGATGCGTTTCGCCAAAAAGAAGTGCGTCGAAGACGTTGTCTACCGTGCGCATCGGCATGTCTTCGTACATATCGATCTCCTGGATCACCGCGCCGCGCTCTTTCGTGATCTCCTTTTCAGGCAACGTGGAGTTCAAAAAGATGTCGCTTATCACGTCGAGCGCGGTGTCGAGGTGACGTGCGCCCACCTTGGCGTAGTAGGCGGTGCGTTCTTTGGCAGTAAAGGCGTTGTAGACGGCACCCACCGCGTCGAGCTCCTCGCTGATCGCCTTGGCGCTTGGGCGCTTCTTCGTGCCTTTGAAAAACATGTGCTCTAAAAAGTGCGCGAGCCCATTCTCGTGTTCATTCTCATAGCGCGATCCTGTGCCCGTCATCACGATGACGGTTGCCGTTTTGTTCTCCTTCATCGGTACCAAAATTACCCGCAGACCGTTTGGAAGTGTGTGCACGTTGTACTGCATTTCAGGCATGGTATCTCTTTGAACGGTATTGCGCAAAAGAAATACCCTCACGGCGCGAGACCGTGAGGGTTACTTATCGAAATCGACGGGCACTCATGCGGCGAGTTGAGCGCGAGCGCGACTCAGACGCGACTTGAGGGTGCCAATTTTCTCGATGTTGAGGAATTGAGCAGCCTGCACGTACGTGGCACCGCACCCGTCAACCAGAAGAACTGCTTTCTTCTGATCCGAGCCCAGACGATCTAGAGCAGGCGCCTTGCTTTGGATAAGCGGAAGCTGGAATTCCATGCTGCGGAGAAACGCGGCAAACTCCTCCTCCGGGGTGAGTTCTTTCTGCGACGACACACCGTGCCGATGCCCCAGCTTCGCATCCCATAGCGTATTGTAGGGCCATTCGCCTTCTATCAGTTTCGAGGAGGCCCCGCATTTTTTAAGGAACTTCCGGAACCTCTCGAGCTCCTGAGTAGTCGGGTTCAAACTTCGAGGCACGTTCTGGTTCATCACTACCTCCCTTTAAGTGCACTCGCGAGAGACTGTGCCATAGACGAAAGAGCTGCTCAAGCGACCTCTTTGCTTTTTGGCTAAAAAGCGCTACTTTGTCTCAATGACTATTGCCGAGATACGCAGCAAGTATCTTGTATTCTTTGAGAAGCGAGGCCACTTTGTCATACCTTCTGCTCCGTTGGTCCCGCACAACGACCCAACGACACTTTTTACAGGAAGCGGCATGCAGCCTTTGATCACGTACCTGTTGGGCAAAGACCATCCGGCAGGCAAGCGCCTCACCGATTCGCAAAAAAGTTTTCGTGCCGAAGACATCGAGGAGGTCGGCGACAACAGGCACACGACATTCTTCGAAATGCTCGGCAATTGGTCTTTGGGCGATTATTTCAAAAAGGAGCAATTGCCGTGGTTCTTCGAATTCCTGACCGACGAGATAGGACTTGATCCGAAAAACCTTTACGTCACCGCGTTTATCGGCGACGAGAAAAACAACGTGCCGCGCGATACCGAGTCTGCAGAAATATGGCAAAAACTTTTCGCAGACAAAGGTATTGAGGCAAAGATAGTGGAGATAGGAAGCGAGTCTGACGGCTATAGGAAAGGCATGAGTGGCGGTCGCATTTTCTACTACGACGCAAAGAAAAACTGGTGGAGCCGCGCAGGAGTGCCTGAGAACATGCCGGTAGGCGAGCCGGGCGGCCCCGATAGTGAGGTTTTCTACGACTTCGGCACTCCGCACGATGCGAAATTCGGCTCGGAATGCCACCCCAACTGCGATTGCGGCAGATTCCTCGAGATCGGTAACTCCGTTTTCATGCAATACATCAAGAAGGAGGACGGCACCTTTGGCCTCTTGCCGAAACAAAACGTCGACTTCGGCGGCGGACTTGAGCGTATCGCCGCAGCTGCACAAAAAGATAGCGATGTCTTTGCAATAGATGTCTTCCGCGACATCATCGGGCTCCTCATACATTTCTCCGGCAAGGAATATACCGACAGCCGCTACACGAGAAGCTTCCGCATCGTGGCTGACCACGTACGCGCAGCTGTTTTCATGATCGGAGACGGTGTGAAGCCATCCAACACGGAGCGCGGCTATGTCTTGCGCCGACTCATCCGCCGCGCAGCCCAACACACTGCAAAGCTAGGTACCAGCGACGGGCAAAAAGAAGACAGCATGCTTGTGCGCGCTGCAACGATCATTCTCGAGAAATACAAAGCCGCGTACTCGGAGCTCGATGGGGAAGAAGCGTATAAGGAAATCACGGAGACGATCTGGAAGGAAGAAGTGCAGTTTGCGCATACCCTTGAGCGCGGAATGAAGGAATTCGAACAGATCGCTTCTACCGGGCACATCGAAGCTTCAGAAGCGTATGTTTTGTTTACGACTCATGGCTTTCCGTTTGAAATGACGCTGGAGCTCGCGCAGGAGCGCGGAATTGACGTGGATGTCGACGGCTTCAAGCGCGAAATGAAAAAGCACCAGGAGATCTCGCGTGCGGGCGTTGAACAAAAGTTTAAGGGAGGACTCGCCGACACCTCGGAGAAAACGACCCGTCTCCACACGACGCACCATCTGCTTCTCAAGGCGCTTCAGATGGTCTTGGGCGAAAATGTGAAGCAACGCGGATCAAACATTACGCAAGAGCGACTTCGCATCGACTTCTCGTATGGCGCAAAGATGACGAAAGAGCAGATCGCGGAAGTAGAAAAAATAGTGAATGAGAAAATAAAGGAACATTTGCCCGTGGTGCGCTCCGAAATAAAACGTGAGGAAGCAGAAAAGCTGGGCGCAGAGAGGGAATTCGGCGCCAAATATCCCGACGTCGTGTCGGTATACTCCATTGGTCCCAAAGGTGCGACTATCGAGAACCCGCAGTTCGACAAAGTCTTTTCTATAGAATTCTGCGGCGGCCCGCATGTATCAAATACTGAAGAAATAGAAAAAGGAGGCATGTTTAAGATACAAAAAGAAGAAGCAGTGGCAGCAGGCATACGTCGCATCAAGGCTGGCTTGACATAGGCACCTCGCGCGAAGATAGTTTCGCTTAGGACAATCAGGTCCTTTGGGAGGTTGTCATGGCTCACAAGCCACGATGGGTCATCAAAATCGTCGATAACGAAGAACGAATTGTCTTTATTCACGATACCACCAACGCCCATGCACCACTGAAAGGTGGGCGAATCGCACGCGTGAGCAAAGAGGATTACAAACGCTGGCTCCAGATCGAACGTAAGTACCAGTTAACCAGATATCAGATCTGGACCACGTATGTCGCACTATTTGCATCATGGCTTGGCGGACTCGTTTTAGTTTTTCTCACGATGGCAAAAGGGAATGGCTCAGGACTCCTAGTTCTGCTGGCCGCCGGGAGCTTGATGGCGATTCTGATCCTAATTCTTCTGGTGACGAAATGGGCCAACCGCGCCTACGAAATACAGGAGAACAAGAAGCGACCGCTTATCGCTTCCTCGAATCTGTCGATTGACAATGTGACGATGGATCCGATGGCTGCACAAAACTATCACGACGGGCTTCTTCTCATTGACCAGAACAATGGGAGAAAGATCGTGAACAGCGAGCAGCACGCAAAGGCGTTGGCCACGCTCTAACAACACAGACGTCCGCGGGACCATCTCCCCGCGGGCGTTTTACTTTTGCGAATAGAAAGGCTGCTATACTAATTGGCGATGTTCCGCCTCATGGGGAAACAGAGCGGAAGGGCTGTTGCTGTTGCCGATATCGGAGGCGGCAGCGCTGGCGTTGCAATAGTAGAACCCGCGGCGACGGGTCCAATAAAGATACTCGCCTCCGAGCGCATTACGCTTCCGTTTGAAGATCGCGCTTCCGAGGCAGCGGTATCTGGCGTTTTGTCTGCCCTTAACGACGCCGCCGCAAAAGCGCTCTCGGCGTACACCGCACGGGGAGACAAAACGAGCTCACACATTAGCGCCGCCTATGCGATCGTCCGAGCACCTTGGACAAATTCCAAAACGGTGCGCGCCTCCAAGAAGTTTGAACAAGAAACTCTGATCGAGCCGCAGGTCATCAGTTCTTTAGGGCAAGAGGCATTGCAAGGCATGAGCGACGGGAATCAGGCAAATGTCTTCGAGACGACCGTAGTGCGAGTGGAACTCAACGGCTATCCGACCGCAAAGCCAAAAGGGAAGCGCGCGCACGATGTCGGAGTCGCGCTCCTTGCATCTGAATGCGAGCCGCGCATTCGCTCGGGAGCCTCGGACACCTTGGCACATGTGTTTAACTGCCCGCCGCCGACACTTCGCTCGGGTACGAGGGCGCTCCTCACCGTGCTGCGCGAAAGTGCGATACTTCCGAAGGATTGTTTCGTTGTCAACATGACATCCTTGGGCACGAGTCTTATCGCCGTCAGAAAAGGCGTTGTCGTCGAAAGTGTAATGGTTCCAGAAGGAAGCCTTTCGATTCTAAAGAAAGTCGGCGGCGGCAAGCTGCCCGAGGAGACACTGACGCTCATGCGACTTTTGGCAACTGATCAGTGCGAGAACGAAAGCTGCGAAGCAATTAAAACGGCGATCGCACAGGCAGAACCGGAGCTTGTGAAGGTTTTCGGGGAAGCCTTGAGTAAGATCTCCTCGACGCGCCGCATTCCCAATTCGCTCGTACTTGCTGCGCCCCAAGACCTTGCCCCGTGGCTCGCACAGTTTCTTTCTCGTTTGGATTTTGCGCAATTCACCGTCACGACGAAACCCTTTACCACGCGCTCGCTCAATCCGCGCGACCTCGACGGACTCATTATGTACGCTCCTGGCGCGAAACTTGATCCCGGACTCTCGGTCGCATGCGCACTTGTCAACATAGAAGAGTCTGCCTGAAGAGGACTAGCTATATAATAGACACTACGTATGAGCCCTAAGGATTATTTCCAAGACATTACACCGCCGGCTGGCGGCACGCCCACACCTCCTCCTGCTCCTCGCCCGTCGCCACAGCCAATACAAACGCAGGGGGCTGAGATGCACGAGTATGAAGCAGAAGAATCTTCGGAAAAAAGTATCCGCAATATTCAGATAACACCGACCGCCAGACGCCCACGCTTCGACGAAGGTACGCCCACCCGAAGTGCGCCTTTGCCGTCACAGTCGCCCAAGAAGCGCTCCCGCGCGTTTTTGTGGATCGCGCTCATCGCGGCGATTATAGTAGTGGGAACGCTCGCGATCGTGGCACTGCGCCCCACGACTGTAACTGTAGTTCCTCGCTCGCACACGATACTTTTTGACGAAACCGCGCGCTTCACTGCGTACCCATCGGACTCTGCCGCGACAGGCACGCTCGCCTTCACGCTTCAGACGACCGCGCTTGAAGATTCTCAGGTGGTACCGGCTCAGGGAACAGAACGCGTTCAAGATCGCGCGCAGGGCACTGTCACGGTTTACAACGACCATTCCGCAGAGCCGCTTCGTCTTGTAAAAACCACTCGCTTCAGGTCTCCGGCCGGTCTTATATTCCGTGCACCCGAAGAATTCATCATTCCAGGAAAACGCGGCACGACCCCAGGGCAGCTCACGATCACGGTCGTTGCTGACAAACCAGGTGAGGAGTACAACATCGGCCCGGTTGAGCGCTTTACTTTGCCAGGTCTTCAAGGCTCTCCCGAATATTCAAAGGTATACGCAAGCTCAAACGCGCCGATGACCGGAGGATTTGTGGGTGACAGACCAGCAGCAAGTGAAAGTGCGGTACAGGCTGCACGAGCCGAGATTCGCGGCAGGCTCCAAGAGCAGGCACGCGCATATGTAGAAGAGCTCGCTTCTGACACAGAGTTCGCATTCTTCGATCTAAGCCGCATCACATATGAAAGTCTGCCATCCACGCCAGAAGGCACTTCGGATCTGCGCATAAAGGAACGCGCAAAGGTAGAGATCCCTGTATTTCCTGCAGATGATTTTGCGTACATCGTCGGCCAAAGCGTTTCGGCCGATGCCGCAAACGGCGACATGATGCTGATCCCGGGCGAAGGCTTTGGAGCACAACGCGCCGGCACAAGCACCTCGTCTCCCACCTCGCTTCCGTTCACCCTGCGCGGTGGCGCTCAGCTTGTCTGGAAGATCAATGCTGACGCTCTTACGGAAGCCCTCGCAGGCCGCGAGGAGAGCGCATTCCAGGCGATCGTGTCGAGCTTCCCAGGCATTGAAGAGGCGAGGGCGCGCATTGAACCATTCTGGCAGAAGAGCTTCCCGGGAGACCCCTCGAAGATCAAGGTGAAGATCGAGGAACCGGCCATAAAACCTTGAGGTTATTGACGTTCTTCCCACAAACTGCTATTCTTTCGGCGCACCTCATGTTTGACAATCGAATCGTACGTGCACCGTCTAAAAGGACTTTTGTTCTCGGGAAACTAATATCCAATCGCGGCAAATTTGTCTTGTAGTGTGACAGGAAAACAAGAGCCGCAGATCGTAGAAGGAGTGATTGAAGAAGCGCTTCCAAACACGCTTTTCCGCGTGAAAACGGGAGAAGAAACCATTCTCGCGTATCTCGCGGGTAAGATGCGACTTCACAGGATAAAGGTACTCGTGGGCGATAAGGTGGCTGTACAGCTCGATCCATACGGAGGTCGCGCGCGGATAGTCCGCAGGATTTAAACACATACATGAAAGTGAAAAGCTCAGTGAAGAAGATCTGCACCCATTGCCGCTCCGTACGTCGTCGCGGTCGCCTTTGGGTCATCTGCACCAACCCGCGCCACAAGCAACGACAAGGATAAAAAAATTTATGCGTATCGCAGGAATAACCATACCGGAAGAAAAGCGCTTGGAGATAGCGCTCACTGCTATTTTTGGCGTGGGCCGTCCGCGCGCGATCTCGACTCTCGCAAGCCTTGGCATCGAGCCGGGCAAGCGCTCGAAAGAACTTTCTGCGAAAGAAGAAGCTGCACTCCGTGATGCCATCGAAAAATTCAAGATCGAAGGTGAGCTTCGCCGCGAAATTTCCGGCAACGTCCGCCGCCTCAAAGACATCAAGGCATACCGCGGCACGCGTCACATGAAGAAATTGCCTACACGCGGCCAGCGCACCAAGACGAACTCGCGCACCGTCCGCGGCAACGTAAGAAAGACGATGACATCCGGTCGCCGTAAGCTCGAGAAGACATGATCAACTGATATATGGGAAAGAAACGAATCATTAGAAAAGCAGGAGGAAGCGTGGACCAAGGTCTTAAGTCGCGCTCGCTTGCCCGCATCTCGAAGAAAAACGTCACTGCGGGCACGCTGCACATCCACGCGACCTACAACAACACGAAAGTGCTCCTCTCCGACAAGGAAGGGAACACGGTGGCCTGGTCGTCCTCTGGCGCACTCGGTTTCTCAGGCGCAAAGAAGGGCACTCCGTTTGCCGCAGCGCGCGTGGGCGAACTGGTCGGAGACAAGGCGAACATCATCGGCGTTAAGGAGGTCAACGTGGTCATCCGCGGTGTCGGGGCTGGCCGCGAATCAGCGCTTCGCGCATTCGCAGGAAAAGGTATCGAGGTATCGAAGATCGCGGACGAAACCCCTGTCCCGCACAACGGTCCGCGCCCGCCTAAGCCTCGCCGCGTCTAGTCAATACATATTTTTATGCTTCCAATCAAATCAAAGTACAAAGTCGCAAAACGCCTTGGCGCACAGGTGTTCGAGCAGACGCAGACACAGAAGTTTGCGCTTTCTGACGCACGATTCAAGAAATCTAAGCCCCGCGGTCGCGCCGGCTCCGACTACAACCGCCAGCTTTTGGAAAAGCAGCGCGTGCGCTTCAGCTACGGACTTTCCGAAGGTCAACTTTCGAAATACGTTGAGGAATCTTACGGCGAAGCCGATCCGTCAGCGACCCTTCACAAGATTTTGGAATTGCGCGCAGACTCCGTCGTGTACCGCGCAGGAATTTCTCCGACACGTCGCGCAGCACGTCAACTCGTCTCTCACGGTCACATCTTGGTCAACGGCAAGCGCATCACAACACCTTCGTATCGTCTCAAGAAAGGGGACACACTCACGGTACGTGAGGGCAGCAAGAAAAGTCCGCTCTTCGCTCCGAAGACCGCAGAGTCTGAAGGGGGACAAAGACTTCCTTCGTGGCTCGACTTTGATGCTGGGGCATTAAAGATTGACATAACTGGAGAGCCGTTGTATGTCCCAACCGAAGGCACTACGGACTACACAACCGTGTTTGAGTTCTATAGCAGGTAGTGATATAGTTGGACCTAATTTTTAGTATCCTTTGACAAGCGTAATTTTTTATGTCCGATTACCACATTGCATTGCCGTCCAAGCCGCGCGTCGTTTCTGAATCCGAAAGAAGTGGCACATACGAGATAGATGGTCTCTATCCCGGATATGGCTACACATTGGGCAACTCACTGCGCCGCATCATCCTCTCGTCACTCCCAGGCGCTGCTATCACACACGTAAAGATCCCTGGCGTCGCTCACGAATTCTCCACGATCGAAGGTGTGAAGGAAGATGTTGTTACACTTCTTCTCAATATCCGAAAGATCCGCCTGAAGATCAACACAGATGAATCGCAAACCATTTCACTCTCCGTCAAAGGTCCAAAAACGATCACGGCAGCTGATCTCCAAGTCCCAGGACAAGCAGAAGTCTTGAACACCGACAGCTACATCGCGGAAATTACCGGCAAGGCGAGCTTGAACCTCGAGATGCAGGCAGAACGCGGCTTGGGCTACGTATCCAAAGAAGATCACCAGAAAGAACGCGTCGAGGTTGGAACGATTGCGCTTGATGCCAACTTCTCGCCGATCCGCCGCGTGAACTACGAAGTAGAAAACATGCGTGTGGGCGATCGCACCGACTTCAACCGTCTCCGCATCTTGATCGAGACCGACGGCACCATGGGTCCACGCGAAGCGCTTGAGCGCTCGATCGAAACGATGATCCATCAGTTGAAAGCTGTAGTTGGCTTTAAAGAAGAAGACACTGCAGATCTCGGGAAGCGCTCGGTGGAATCATCGGAAACGCACGAACGCGAAGCAAAGCCAATGGCAGTGGACTCCGAAATGCTCAAGACTCGCACGACAGAATTGAATCTCCCTCCACGCGTAGAAGCAGCGCTTGACAATGCATCTATCCGCACAGTTGGAGGCTTGGTTCGAAAGCGCGAGGACGATCTCCTCGGCATCGAAGGCCTAGGTCAAAAAGGGCTTCAGGACATCAAGCGCGCACTCTCAAACCTCGGCCTCACCTTGCGCCAATAATTCAGAATTTAGTAATTCATTCGTATGCGGCACCACGACAAAAACCACAAACTCGGACGCGTGAAGCGCCAGCGCGTGGCTCTTTTGCGCTCGCTCGCGCGCTCGCTGGTCCTCTCCGAAGGAATTACGACGACAACTGCAAAAGCAAAGGCACTGCGCCCGTTTGTGGAGCGCCTCATCACGACGAGTAAGAAGGGTACCTTGGCAGGACGCCGCGAAGTAGCGCGCCGCCTCGGCTCCGACAACGCGGGGAAGAAACTCTCTGAACTCGGTACTCGCTACGCGAATCGAGCTGGTGGATACACCAGGATTGTGCGTGTCGGCCGCGTAGGGAAGCGCGTCGGTGAAATGTCACGCATCGAGCTCGTAAAATAATATGGCACAAAAGAAAACCCAAAAAGTTGAAAAAGTGGAGCACACGATAGACGCAAGCGGCAAAACGCTCGGCCGTGTGGCTTCCGAAGCTGCAAAAGCGCTTATGGGTAAGACCAAGGCCGACTACACGCCGCACATCCGCTCCGACGTGCACGTGAAGATAATCAATGCTAAAAAGCTCTACGTGCGCGATGCGAAACGCCGCACCAAGGTCTACCAGAATTATTCTGGTTACCCAGGAGGTCTTCGCTCCGAGACGTTTAAGGAACTTGCTGCACGTCGCGGCTATGGTGCTCCTTTGAAACGAGCGATCGAACGGATGCTTCCTCGCAACACCTTCAGGACACCTCGCCTCAAGAATCTTGAGATAACCGAATAATATGAGTGCTAAAGACAACAGATATACAGAAGCAGTAGGCCGCCGCAAGACCGCGACAGCTCGTGTGCGCATAACGGATGCAAAAAGCTCATCGATGGTCGTCAACGGCCGCCCAGCGGACGAATATTTCCCACTTCCTATCATGGTAAAGACCGCATTTGCCCCGCTTGAAGCACTCGGTGCTTCCTACGCGGTGACGGTGAGGGTCCACGGCGGAGGCCACAAAGCACAAGCTGATGCTGTACGCATGGGTATTTCTCGCGCGATCGTTGAGATCATCCCTGATCACCGTAAAGAATTGAAACTCCGCGGCTACTTGAAGCGCGATCCTCGCGCAAAGGAGCGCAAGAAGTTCGGTCTCAAGGGCGCACGTCGTGCCCCGCAGTGGAGTAAGCGCTAAGTTTGACAACTTGTTCAGTAAGTTGTATTTTATACTCCTGTTCTCAATGGAGGTGAAAATGCAAATCTACGGGCCAGCACATTGGCACGACGACGTACAATCGTGCTCCAAGCACGGGATACCGATGCTTCCGTGTCCGCAGTGCCTTGCAGAAAAAGACCCTGGCATTCAGGTCATGCTTTCGGAAAGCGATCGGGTCCAGCTCGACTGGGAACCGAAGCTGAAAATAGCCGACCTCATGCCGGCGGGCCACGAGTGGCTCGCAGAGCGGGTGGTCTAACAACGCCTGACGGGAATCGTCCTGTCGGGCGATTTCTGTTTTTACTGCACCTTTTTTGATATAATCCCCGCGCCATGAAGAAGCACTCCGATTCTGAAGACATAGATTTCGAGCCCGAGGACGATCTTGGCGATATAGGAGCCGCGAAGGCGAAGCTCAAAAAGCTCAAAGATGAACTCGAGCAGGTTAAGAATGAGCGTCAGGAATATTTGGACGGCTGGCAGCGCTGCAAGGCCGACAGCGTGAATCTTCGGAAAGACGCAGAAGCTCGCGGCTCCAAGCTCGCAGAGATGCTCCGGGAAGAACTCGTACATGACATTATTCCCGCGCTCGACAGTTTCGATATGGCGGCGCAGAGTGAGGCCTGGGAGAGTGTTTCGGACGGCTTTAAAAGCGGCATGGAGTACGTGAGAAACCAGCTACTGGAGGCCCTGAAGCGCCATGGCATCGAGCGCTACGGAAAAGTGGGCGAGAGGCTTGATCACGCGCTTCACGAAGTAGTAGAAGAGCGGGATGACGTACCAGGAGCCTCTGGCGAAATAGCCCGGATCCTACGGTACGGCTACAAAACCAAAGAAAAAGTCTTGCGACCGGCGCAGGTGATCGCCAAATCTTGACAGAAAATATCTTAATAATGTAAAAAATATACCTATGGCAAAAATTCTTGGAATTGACCTCGGAACGACCAACTCGGCGATGGCCGTAGTAAAAGGCGGTGAACCAGAAATTCTCGAAAACTCGGAAGGCGCACGCACGACGCCCTCCATTATCGCCACGTCAAAGACGGGAGAGCGATTGGTTGGCCTTTTGGCGAAACGCCAGGCGGTGACGAACCCAAAGAACACCGTCTACCAGATAAAGCGCTTCATCGGGCACACCTTCGACGAAGCTGCGGTGCAGAAAGACAGGGAATCCGTGCCTTTTGAGATGCAAAAGGCGGCAAATGGTGGGATTGAAGTAAAGATGGGCGACAAATGGTACCGCCCGGAGGAAATCTCGGCGATGATTTTGCAGAAACTGAAGGCCGACGCCGAGGCGCGCTTGGGAGAGGCCATCACCGAGGCCGTCATCACCGTTCCAGCGTATTTCAACGACTCGCAAAGACAGGCGACCAAGGACGCTGGAAAAATTGCAGGTCTCGACGTGAAGCGCATCATCAACGAGCCGACCGCGGCGGCACTCGCGTATGGATTCAACAAAAAGAAAAACGAGAAGATCGCAGTCTTCGACTTCGGAGGCGGTACGTTCGACGTGTCGGTCCTTGAAGTGGGGGATGACGTGATCGAAGTGAGATCGACCGACGGCGACTCGCACTTGGGAGGAAAGGATCTCGACCAGAAAATCATGAATTGGATCGCGGAAGAATTTAAGCGCGAATCCGGTATCGATGTACGGAACGATTCGCTCGCGCGCCAGCGCCTCGATGAGGCAGCAGAGAAGGCGAAGATCGAACTTTCAAGCGCCGTCGAGACCGAGATAAACATTCCTTTTATTACTTCCGACAGCTCGGGCCCGCGCCACCTTCTCATCAAAATGACACGTGCGAAGCTCGAGGAGCTTTCGGCAGAGTTCATCGATCGCGCGATGACCATCACCAAGCGCGCGATGGACGCTTCACCTTTCAAGGTGGGTGAGATCAACGAAGTCATTCTGGTCGGAGGCCAAACCCGCATGCCGGCGCTCCAAAAAGCAGTCGAGCAATTCTTCGGCAAGAAGCCCAATATGAGCGTGAACCCGGACGAGGTGGTGGCGATGGGTGCCGCTATCCAGGGAGGCATTTTGCAGGGCGATGTGAAAGACGTGCTTTTGCTCGATGTGATTCCGCTCTCGCTTGGCATCGAAACCTTGGGTGGAGTGGCCACACGCTTAATCGAGCGCAATACAACGATACCCACGTCGAAA
>Ga0196981_1000366_pt1 | contig 16745 bp, 17 predicted proteins | sample S3_2013CmetaG_FD_155462 | JGI IMG/M metagenome (GOLD analysis project Ga0196981, IMG submission 155462) | Soil microbial communities from Anza Borrego desert, Southern California, United States - S3_20-13C | ecosystem: Environmental > Terrestrial > Soil > Desert | place: USA: California... | reverse complement strand
AAATAAGCTGAGAACTAAAATGTGCGGAATAACAGGATTCAATTGGAACGATGAAAAACTCCTGAAAAGGATGGCTGACGCTGTAATGCATAGGGGCCCCAATGATGTTGCATATCATTTCGACAAGAATTTATCTCTGGGGATGAGGAGACTTAGCATCATTGATTTGACCAAAGGAATTTATCCTCTGACTAATGAGGCTGAAGATATTTTTTGCATATTCAATGGAGAGATTTACAACTTCCAGGAACTTCGAAGAGTTCTGGTAATAAAAGGGCATAAATTCAAGACGAATTGCGATGGAGAAACTATTGTTCATGCATATGAAGAATATGGCGAAGCTTTCCTTGAAAGACTAAATGGAATGTACGCGATAGCGCTTTACGATTCAAAAAAGAAAGTATTGATTATTGCGCGAGACAGGATAGGAATAAAACCGTTATATTATTACACTGGTTCAGACGGAAAATTTGCATTTTCAAGCGAGATAAAAAGCATCCTTGAAATTACAGATGTTAAGCGCGAAGTTAATGCTGACGCATTGAACAATTATCTTTCTCTAAGATACAATCCTCTGGAGGAAACTTTCTTCAAAGGGATATTCAGGCTGAAGCCAGGGCATTATATTAAACTTGATGTAGAGACAGGAAAATATGATATAACTAAATATTGGGATATATCATTAAATCAAGTCGACAGGAATGGAAATAAGTCTGCAGAATTTTATGCAAACCATCTTTATTTCTTGCTCAAAGATTCAGTCCGAAAAGTCATGATAAGCGATGTTCCGCTCGGAGTATACTTAAGCGGCGGAGTTGACAGCAGCGCGATAGTTGCAATGATGAGGGAATTGATCGATGAGAAAAAAGACAATGCGACAATAAAAACTTACAATATATCATTTGCTGATGGAGAAAAAGTCAATGAGTCAGTTTACGCAAACCAAGTCAGCAAATTATTCAACACTGATCATAAGGAATTTGTTGTAGAGCCAAATCTTGTAGAGCTTCTTCCAAAAATAGCGTATCATACTGATGAGCCGCTTTCAGATCCTGCTTTAATTCCTCTTTATCTTCTTTCAAAAGAATCGAAGAAAACTTCAACAGTTGTCTTGACGGGAGACGGCGGAGATGAACTATTTGCAGGCTATGACCATCATAAGATATTGAAAGCAACAAATATCGCTGGAAAAATTCCAGGATTCAAACATCTAGGCCCGAAGATGACAAGGGCAATTCCTTTAAAGACATGGGATAAATTCCACAAGTATGCTTCAGACTTGGGAGAAGATGCTTATGTTCGAAGCGATGAACTGATAAGAAATATCAAGCATGACAAAGCGAAAGCATATTATGCACTATTCGGAACATTCAGCGAAGAGGAAAGAAAAAAGCTTTTAGAAACAGAATCTTATAAAGATATTGATTTCGAGTCTTTGAACAAAGAATATTTCAGCCAGGATAAAAATCAAAATGGGTCAAAGCAGGATTATGTCAGCCAGCTGCTTTTATTTGATACAAAAAGAATGCTTCCTGAATTATTCCTGATGAAAACAGATAAAATGACGATGGCGAACTGCGTCGAATCTCGCGTACCGTTCCTTGATCATAGGATTGTCGAGCTTGCATTTAACATGCCTTCAGATTTGAAACTTCGAGGAATAAATCATACTAAATATATACTCAAGAAATCTTTGCATTCAAACAGCAATCTTCCTTCGGAAATACTTTACAGGAAAAAGCAGGGATTCCATATGCCTGTTGAGAATTGGCTAAATTCGCAGCTCAAAGATTCTGTACAGGAAAGCCTTGGAAGGGAAAATCTTCCTCCAATGATTAAACGGGAGTATGTTGATGGAATCTACAAGAAATATTCTGATGGAAAATTGTATTATGCAAGGCAATTATGGTCTTTAATGACTTACTCTCTATGGTATAGGCAGTTTATATTGAAAGAGAAATTAAATAAATAGGAAGATAGAATTAGCCCTGCAGGCTTGAACCAGCAAATCCTTTTTTATATATTCCTGTCTCAAATACTCCTTGATAGAATATTATATCCATGGCTTCTTTAACATATTTGTGGAATGAATTTCTGTATAATTGGTATTCTTTAGGTGTTATTATTGTGGGTTTTGCATGAAGATCGTTGAGTTTCAATTCTCCTTTTCCTTTTGCATAATAAATTGTTGAAGTTGTATCTGTTCCTCTTCCATGCCCGAATGGATCTGTTTGCCAAAATTGCCTTGAATTATCTATCTCGACAATGTCTTCAAGTTGAAGATTGCATTCTTCCAATGATTTTTTATTTAATGACTCTAGTGTCGGTACTCCTCTAAGAAGTTTTCCGCCTATTGGCCAAAATAAATCTTTTGCAGGCTTTCCCTTTCTCTGAACAAGAAGTATTCCGTCTTTATTGTTATATGTGTGTCTTATGTAAACATCATGGCAGGGTATGACTGAGTTCTGATGCATTTCTTTGTATTTTTCATCGCTTACACGTTCAGCTGTCAGTTTGCTTAGGTCTACTGGAAAATATTCAATTGCGTATTCTTTCATTTTGTCCTCGTATTTTTCAAATTAATTTTAAACATTTCTCAACATATTCTCTTATATAAGGATGCATTTCATTTTTGTATTCAGAGAAATTATCCTTTGTGATTATTGTTGGCTGCGCATGAAGGTTGTTTAATTTTATCTCTCCATTCCCTTCAGCAAAATAGACGATGTTTATTGTGTCTGTTCCTTTTCCGTGGCCGAATGGCTCAGTTTCAAAGTATGTTCTTGTCAAGCCGATTTCTTTTATGTGAGTAATTTCAAGGCTGCATTCTTCTTTGACTTTATGTTTTAATGATTCTGTTGTTTTAACGCCGCGCTGTATTCTTCCGCCTATTGGCCAGAGAAGATCCTTTGCAGGGACGTTTTTCCTGACGACAAGAAGTACTCCTGCATCTCCTGTCTTGGGATCATTATATTTTATGAAAATATCGTGGCATACGATGACTGTTCCCTTGTGCGCCGCTATGTAATGTTCTTTGTCCATCTGCGGCGAAGTGAGTTTAGAAATGTTCACTATTTCCTTGCCTTCGACAGCGTATTCTTCCATTTTCTCTCAAACTGTATTAATGATTCAATCCTGTTTTCCAATTATCTCGAATTTCGGGCATGGTACGATGAATTTCCCGCCGTTGTCTAAATAATCTTTTTCCCTGACTATGAATTCGTTTATGAAATGCCATGGAAGAACAAGCATGTAATCAGGCTTTGCTTTTCTTGCCTCTTCTTCAGAATAGATCGGTATGTTAGTTCCTACAGTTCGATGGCCGAATTTATATGGACTTCTCTCTGCGATTCCGTCGATTAGTGTATTGTCAAGATTGAAATATTGCAAAAGAGTGTTTCCTTTTGTTGAAGCTCCATAGCCCCATACTGTCTTTCCTTTTGCTTTTTCATGTTTGATGAAATTGTAAGTCTGCTCTTTCAATTCTTGTATTCTTGTAAAGAATTCTTTCCAGACTTCCGGTCCGCCAAGGCCTGATGTTTTTTCATATGCAAGCAAGGACTCAACTCTCATCCTGCAGACATCCCTGTATGGAGCGCTGCCGAATTTCTTGACATCTCCTTTATCTTTCATCATGTAAACCCTGAAGCTTCCGCCGTTGACGTCGTTTAATTGCGCGTCCATTATTTTTAGGCCGTTTCTTCGAGCAATCTCGTTGATACTTGTCATCGAATGATAATATACATGCTCATGGCAGATGTTGTCGAATGCAAGCTGCTCGATCATTAATGGAGTGTAGCTTAATTGTATTACCCACATTCCATCATCTTCAAGGACTTCGTAAATGTCTTGCACGAATGAATCAATATCATCAAGATCGTAGAACATTGCAATTGTTGTTATTATTTTTGCTTTTCTGTGATGATGTTCTGTTTTCCTGTATGCTTCTTTTGAGAAATAATCCTGGACTATCACGTCAGCGACTTTTCTTGATTCAGCTGCAAAGCTATCATCGCACGGATCGATTCCTATCTTGAAAATTCCTTTAGGGACGAATTTGAATAATGTTCCATCGTTGCAGGCGATGTCAAGCCATACGTCGCCATCTTTTAATTTCATGACGGAAGTTATGCTCTCAACAATTCCTCGAAGTTCATTGACCATTGTCGTGTTGATTCCTGATCTATACCAGTATTTTCCAAACATTGTGTGTATCGGAACAGCTTTTTCTAACCTTGCTGCATGGTTTTTAGAATCCCAGATAAGCTTCATTTCGTGCTTTGATCCGCGAGGCTGCTCGTCGCCCTTGATAAAATCAGAAACGTATAAATCTCCTAATGTGAAAAGTTCTTTTGTCATGGATTTTCCCCCGATGAATTGTTATAATGTTATAAATTTCTTACTTTAGAGTTTCGATTCAAATTCTATTTTTAAATATTATCTATTTCTAATCTAAGCACAAAATGATACTACTGATAGATAACAAAATATTTATAAACACTATTCATTTCCTTAAATTATGACGCTAGATAGGATTATCCATGAGACAAAGGACAGGCCAAACAATGGTCTAAGTGATAATAATAGAAGGCTTTTGACAACTGCCTTCAATGGAGATTTTTCTGCAGAGTATGCCAGTTACATTGATCTTGAAAAAAATGCAAATATCAAAAATGGCAAAATAGAAATTATTGACGGTACTTCTCTTGGAAATAAGCAGCTTATATATTTGCTTAAGGGAAGTGCAACATTTAGAATAACTGATTTTTCTATATTTGAGGACCCAAATGTATACATGCTAAGTGAAGGAGATAGGATCATTGTTCCTGAAAGAGCATTATATGAACTGCATGCAGAACCGGGCTCTAAGATATTTACATTCAATGAAAAACTAAGCAATTATAGTCCTTATAATTGGGACAATATTTTGCCTGAAGGATTCAATGCAAAACAAGCCAAGTTTGCATTCCTTAAGGATGATTTTCCTCTCGGCGGACATTATCATAAATATAATGAATTTTTCTTCTTGATAAACGGGGAAGGAAATTTCTATTTCAAGGACACGAAGACCCCTGATGCGTTGCAAGAACTGCATTTGCTCGCGCCAGAAAGCAAGCTTTTTGTCCCAGCGTTTGTCGGTCATAAGGCATTTTTGAAGAAGGATTCGCTGCTTGTAGGATTTACAGAAGAGCCTTATATTTCTCCTGAGCACAATGATCATAAAATAGAAGGCGATAGCTTCTACAATTTGCCTACTGGCAAATAATATTGTTTATTTTATTATGTATATTAATTTTCTAATTTATTTCTAATTTAACTCTTGAAAAAATTTATATATTAGTTATTAGCAGTTTATTTTCATGGGTGTACCTGGTGTTGTGTTTGAGAAGAGGCATGATAAGAGTTTCTCTAAGATACAATTTGATTTTAATTACTTTCGCCTTATAGATGCATCAAATAATCTTTCTGATGACGATCACATAAAAATTCAGGATGACACTTCTAATGACAGGCATTTATTATTCATTGCGAAAGGATCAGGATCTATTCTTCTCGAGGATGTAATTCGCGGCTACCATGAAGAACGCAAATTAGAAGCAGGATATAAAGTTATAATACCTAAATATATTGCTTATACTATCACATTATTTACTGGAGCAAAAGTTTTCAAATTTGGAGAGAAGAAAGAATCAGGATTTGCCAATATTTATGAAACAAATGTGGATTATTCTCCTAAACTTAATTGATTTTCATATTTCTTCTTGTTCTCTTAATTAACAAAAAATATAAATAGCCTAAATAGGGCTATATTATAATGGCTAAAGCAAAGAAATCAAGTCCAAGACAATATAAACAAAAGACAAGGATACTTCTGTGTTCTTTATACGGCAGAAGCGGTATGCTTCAGTATGCATCCCAGCTTGCAAATTCCTTGACAAAGTATTATGACGTTCACGTCTTGCTCCCGGATTATTCTGATACATTCTTATTCGACAAAAAAGTCAAATTGATCAGGATAAAGGCTCCTCCTAGCGCTTGGAAAACTGCTCTGCTTAGCATCAATCCATTCCATTTCTACAGCATGATTAAAAAAATCAAGAAAGTAGATCCTGAATTGATACATTTTGTTGACAACCATCCATGGTCGCTTGTCATATTAAACGCATTCAAGGACAAGAAGTTCTATGTTACTATGCACGATATAACTCCCCATCTTGGAGAGGGATTGAAAGGAAAGATAACAATTCATGTAAATCAAGTCTTGAACAGAAAAGCAGACAGGGTTGCAGTCTTAGGCTACAAGCTTCGCGATGATTTAGTTAAATTATACAAAATCAAGAAAGACAAGATTTCAGTTTTTCTCATGGGGGATTTTTCATTCTATCTTAAATGGAAGAAACCTGGGATCAGGGAGGATGACAAAACTATTTTGTTCTTCGGCAGAATCCTCGAATACAAAGGCCTTGATACTTTGCTCAAGGCAATGCCTATCTTGACTAAAAAAATCCCGGACATAAAATTAATTGTTGCTGGAGAAGGAGACATGCTCCCCTACAATAAACTGGTTGAAAAAATCGACAAGAAAAATATCGAAGTATTAAACAAATACATCCCGGAGCAGGCAGTTCCTCCATATTTCCAGGAATCCTCAATAATTGTAATGCCTTACAGGGATGCATCCTCATCAGGAATTGTTCCGATCGCATATGTCTTCAAGAAAGCATTAGTATGCACTGATGTCGGCGCATTGAGAGAATTTATTGACGACGGCAAAACTGGTATTCTAGTAAAACCTGAAGATCCTAAAGCTTTGGCTGACGCGATCGTGAAATTGATCCATGATAAAAAGAAACGCGAGTTCCTTGGAGAAAACGGCTATAAGAAAGCAATGGGGGAACTCAGCTGGGCATCAATTGCGCAAAGACTTTCTAAAGAGTATAATGATATATTGAAGAAGAAATGAATTCTTTATTTAATTTCGTCCCCTAACTATCACAACATATTGTCGACAGGTATTGATTACAACACCATAAAGTTTAAAAGCAAATCTTGAATTTCTGAATACATGGGTAAAGTGGCATTTGTAACAGGTGTTACCGGTCAAGACGGTTCATATCTGGCAGAATTCTTGCTGGAGAAAGGCTATACTGTCTATGGTCTTGTTCGAAGAACATCAACATTTACAAGGGAAAGAATTGATCATCTGCATGATAATCCTAATTTCAAATTATTCTACGGCGATCTAAATGATGCATTGTCATTATCAAACGCTATCCACAAGATAATGCCTGATGAAATTTACAACTTGGCGGCGCAAAGCCATGTAAGAATCAGCTTTGACATCCCGGAATATACTGGAGAAGCGTCAGGGCTTGCAGTAACTAGATTTTTAGAAATAATCAGAAAAATCAAGGATGAGACTGGCAAGAGCATAAAATTCTACCAAGCATCAACTTCAGAGCTTTATGGAAAAGTTCAGGAAATTCCTCAGAAGGAAACAACTCCGTTCTATCCAAGAAGCCCGTACGGCGTTGCCAAATTGTATGCATTCTGGATTTGCAAGAATTATAGGGAAAGCTACAATATATTCACGAGCAACGGAATTTTATTCAATCACGAATCTCCGCGAAGAGGAGAAAATTTTGTGACAAGAAAAATAACTATGGATATCGCCTCAATCACGAAAGGCTTGAAGGATTGCATGTATTTAGGAAACCTTGACGCTAAAAGAGATTGGGGACATGCTAAAGATTATGTCGAAGCAATGTGGCTAATGCTGCAGCAGCCTGAAGGAGATGATTATGTAGTCGCAACAGGAGAAACATATTCAGTAAGAGAATTTTTAGAAGAAGCATTTGCCGTCGCAGGAATTCCAGTCAAAAGCAATGGCAAGAAAGGCCTTGAAGAAGAATATATCAGAACTGACACCGGCAAGACAATTGTCAAGATAAGTCCTTATTATTTCAGGCCTGCTGAAGTTGATATTTTAATAGGAGATAGTACAAAAGCAAAAGAAAAGCTTGGATGGTCTCCAAAAGTAACATTCAAAGAGTTAGTCAAAGAAATGGTCGAATATGATCTAATATGGATTGGAAAGAATGCAGACAGAAGCGTTGTAAATACAGTAAACAATGACATGCATTTCATGAAAATCCAGAATAATTCAGCTCCTGATTTTGCGCAAAAAAGATCCGTCCAGGACAATACTAACTTTCACATAAAATAAATATTAATTTATCTATAATAAACATGAAAACCGCATTGATAACAGGGATCGATGGATTTACGGGAAAACATCTGGAAAAGGAGCTTCTAAGCCACGGCTATGAGGTTTTTGGTTTCTCAAGGAACGCGTCAGGACATAACAGATTCTCATGCGACGTTCGTGATAATGATAAAGTCAGCGAGATAGTATCTAAAATCAAGCCTACTCATATATATCACTTGGCTGGATTTAGCAATCTTCCTGAAAGCTTCAAGCATCCACAGGAATGCATGGATATAAATGTCAAGGGAACGAAAAGCCTCTTAAATGCAGCTGATAAATTAAACAAAGATTCTAATATAAATCCAAGAATACTAATAGTTTCTTCAGTTCTTGTATACGGAAATCCTTTATATGTTCCGATTGATGAGCTTTGCCCAATTCCAACTCCAGAGTCTCCTTATGCAGATTCAAGAATAAGACAGGAAATACTTTCCCTTGATTCAGGCCTTGACGTGATAATTGCAAGGCAATTCAACCATACTGGAGAAGGCCAGGCAGAAAACTTCTTTGTCCCTTCACTTAAGAAACAGATAAGAGATGCCAAAGATGGCGATTCAATATATGTTGGAAACATTGACATAGTAAAAGATTTCTCTGACGTCCGCGATGTTGTAAAATCATACAGGCTTCTTTTAGAATATGCTCCTTCTCGCGAGATATATAATATAGGAAGCGGCATTGAATACAATCTGCGCGACATGATAAATAAAATGATAAAATCTTCTGGAAAAGATCTCAAGATAGTTGTCGATGAAAAAAGATACAGGGCAAATGAAACTCCAAAGATTGTCTGCGATACTACAAAACTTCATTCTATAATAAGGTTTAAATTCAGAGAATTGGATTATTCTGTTTAATTCTAAAAATGCCATCAGGCTCGCGGATTTTTTTATCTAAACATATCTGCAACTTGAGAATAAGATTTTATTTCAAAGCCTTTATCTTTGGCAGAAGTGATCAATTCTTTATGGATGTTTAGATTCTTATCATATTCCATTACTGCCCATGGATGCAGGCATAATGCAACGCTTACAACTGGAGCATCAATTTTATCTGATTGAATCAATATATCATTATAGTGATCAAATATCTTATTTTCAGGCCATGGGTGAACTCCTAGAAATCTCATAGACATTTCTTCTGTAAATACTACGTCCTGAAGGCCATGCGACGGTATTTCAATTAATTCAGGAACGCCAATGTTTTTGTAATTGTGAGGCTGCCTGTTTTTTGTAAGAGGGCCATTAAGCGTATCTTCAGGCCAATCGCTTATGGACCTTAAATCTGAAGATACATATGTTATTCCTGCATTTCTTAATTCATTTACTAATTCTGGCAGATCTGATAGGTCATGAGGGTATCCAAGAGGGGTTCTAAGTCCGTAAGGCCTGACTCCTATGATTGATTCAATTGTATTGCTTGCTTTTGTAATGTCAGCTGCAAATTCTTTTGCGTTCATAGGAATTTTATCATCTCTTCCTGCTATCTTTCTGATTGCAGGATGAGAATAGGAATGCTGCTGAATATCTATTTTAGAATTATCTTTGTTATAGATTTCTCTTAATCTTGAGATATTTACTGTTTCTGTGCATTTGTCAAGATACTGTCCTAATATAAAGAATGTTCTCGGGCAATTATAATCATCAAACATTTGATTTAATTGTTCCATGAAATCCATTTTCCTTGAGCGAAATTCCCTGCCTTTGTCTGTATCGGCAAGATTTCCGTAAGGTCTTTCATCATCATATCCGAATGATAGTATCTTTTTCTTCATAAAACAATAATCACAACATTGTTTATAAATATTATGAAAATTTACTATCATTAAGTGATCATTTAATATGCAGAATATTTTCACAAACTTTAAATGGAGCTCCTCGCGCTTAAAAGCATGACTAGAAGAAAAGTAATATTTGTTCTCCCACATACCTATGAGCCTTTCTTTCCAAAATTAAGGAAAAACATCAAGGACATAAAGTCTCTTGATCATTTCAGCACGAGATACATCGACTTCATGATCAGGCATACAAACAAATACAATTTTGAGCTTCTTGCAATAAGCTCTGCAATAAAAAAACCTCTCACTATCAAGCATAACAAAGGCTTTACAATAAAATTATTTCCAAAAGATTTCCCAAAATTCTCTCCTCTTCCTCTTGAGACATCTGAGAGCATGCTAGAATACATAATGGATTTATGCAAGTCCGAAGAAGGAAAAAACAAAGAATTAATCTGGCATATAAATTCTTATTACCTTTTAATGTCTGACCCTATTTCAATAATTTTGCGAAAATACAAACAAAATTTCGCATTGCATCACCGGGGAGCAGGATTTAGCATCAAGACTCTTCCTTATTCTATCTATAAATACTGGATAATGAACAGGATAATATTCAAGTTCGCAAAGCTTGTTGTTGCAGAGAATAAAGATGAGGAGAAAAAGCTTCTTGGATTCTACAAATTGCCAAAGAATAAAGTCATGTATGCACCAAATCCTGTTGACTTGGTTAATGTAAAAAAATCAAAATCAGAACTGAGAAAAGAACTTGATCTTCCGAAAGATAAGACAATACTAATGTATGCAGGCAGATTGATGAAAGGCAAGGGATCAGGAAAGGCTGCAAAGGCAATCATAGAAAAACTCCAGGATAAAAACAATAAAAATCTATACTTCTTAATAATCGGAAGCGGCGAGTGCTCAAAAGAAATAAAGAATGCAATAGCAGAAGCAAAAGAAAAACACGGAGCAAGCAACTGCAAATTAATCGACTGGGTCGTCAAGGAAGATTTGTTCAAATATTATCATGCTTCGGATTTATTCCTTCATACAAACAGGAACGTGAAATTTGAGGGAACTCCTAACGCGCTTATAGAATGCCAAGGAGCAGGACTTCCAGTCGTAGGATTTAACATCGGTGGTGTTCGCGATATCATCAAGACTGGCTACAACGGCGAACTAGAATTAAGCAATGATTTTTACAAATACTCAGCAAGAGTTGTAAAGCTTGCTAAAAACAAAACTCTCTTGAAGAAAATGAGCAAGAACTCAATAAAGAATTATCATGATAATTATGATGCAGGCAAAATCCTAAAAACTTACGAGAGGATATACGATACTCTTTCTCAGAATTAAATATAGTTGGTACGTACTAGCTTATATGGTTAATAGCGTCACGCCTAGAATAATAAATATTATTGCAAGAATCTTGTATGCATTGATGTTTTCTTTCAGATATATCTTTGAAAGCAGTATTACCCATATGTAGCTCATTGCTGTCAGTGGATATATCAATGAAACATTCTCTTTGAGAAGAACAAATATTGCAATCAATGATGCAAGGCCATATAAGAATAATCCCAGCCAGACTTTGAAATTCAAAATCTTCTGGATTATTGTTCCGCGCATGTTCATCGCCCCATTTTTTAGTGTTAAAGCTCCAACTGCGCCTATCATTGTTGATATTATTATTAGTAGCAGATTATACCAGGCAATCATTTTGAATCACCTTTGTAATTCTCGCTAAGCCCGACAAATGTTACGCCGCAGATTATGCTAAATATTCCAAGCCAATTTAGTGTTGTAAGTTTTTCTCCAAGAACTAGCGTTCCAAGAAGCGCTACCCAGATAAATCCCAGGGCAATTATCGGATATAAAACTGAAAGCGACCCTCTTCTAAGAGCCTTGATCAAAAGAATTGCCCCAAGGCCGTATATTACAAATCCTCCTATTAGATAAAAATTGATTAAATCCCAGAAATTTCCAACATTGAGCAGGCCTTTCTTTATGAAATATTGTCCTGCAGCTGTAAATAATGTGCATATTACTACAAGAATTATCGCAGAAAGAGATGTTCTTTGTTTTTGTGTAGATTTATTTTTTTTAGTCATGAGAATATATTCACATCTTGAAATATGGGAATGTTTTTTGAAGAACATATATCTTGTTCATCCCAAATAACGGGCTCTTTATTCCTATATACGCTTCATGCCCCGCAATCAATGGATGAACTCCGTTCCCCTTGTACGCAAGAATTTTGAATCTTTTATAGACCATTTCCCTATATAAGAAATGAAAGACTGGAGTTCTATGCTTGTCTTTTAGAGGCTCTTTCCTATTCTGCTCATAGCTTAGGCTTCCACCGCCAAAATGCACGAATCTTCCTGCAAGCAAAAATATTATCCTGCTCGCAAGCATATCTGGATTTGGAGTTGTCATTATGCAATATCCATTAGGTTTTAGTATTCTTTGTATCTCTTCCATGAAAAACCAAGGGTTTTCTACATGCTCGATTACTTCAAGAGAGAATACGACGTCAAATTCCTTGTCCTTGTAAGGGAATGGCTTGTTGAAATTTGCTTCCTTGAACGGGACTTTTATCTTATCTACATAAAGCTCTTCAGCATTCATGTCTGTTCCATAGATATTTTTGTACCCAAGATCTCTTAATACTTTTAGCCATGATCCGCTGCCGCATCCCACATCAATTATTTTTGCAGTTTTTGGAACATTTAATTTTAGAAATTCTGCTAGTGCCACGTCACGGCTCTTCTGGTTTATCAATGCAATCTTGTGAAAAGAATCTTTGGCCATTATTTCATCTCCATAATTTAATATTATTTATGATTATATTTGATATTACATCCTATAATTATCCATAGGTATTATTATCTTTACCATCGAGTAAATATTGCCTTGAACATTTGCTTTAGTTGAGGAATAATTATCCTAAGTCTAACTCCTTGCGCTTTTCCGCTTAATCTCGGATAATGCTTTATTGGAACTTCAATTATTCTAAGGCCCTTCTTTTTTGCCCGGATCAGTATTTCAGTTTCAATGAACGCAGTCTTTGATTCCGGCTTTATTTTCTTGAATACGTCAATTCTAAATATTTTAACTGAATCGATATCCTTTACAGGAAGGCCGAATCTTATTCGAAGAGCGAGGCTAAAGCACCCGGACATTAATCTTCGAAGCCAATTATCTGCCCTATGAACTCTGTTTCCTACTACAATGTCATTATCCTTTATGTGAGGAAGCATTGTAAATATTTCATCCATGTGAATCTGGTTGTCTGAAGCGTTCCAGAATAAGATGTCTCCCTTTACGCTCTTATATATTACATTATTTGCATTTCCAACTCCCTTATTTTTAGGAATGTGAATTACCTTAAGTTTTGAATATTTTTTCTTCAAGTTTTCAAGAACCTTGCCTGTAGAATCAGTACTTCCATCATTAAAAACCAAAACACCGTGATTCGGAGTTATTTTCTTAAGAACGTTAAATGCATCCCGAACAACAATTCCGATATTTTTTTCTTCATTATATGTAGGCATTGCTATCATAATAGTCTTGCCTTTGAAGTATTCCTTGTCTTTAGTTGTTAAACTTTTCATTAGATAAACAAAATTATCGATCATATATAAATTTAATTATAGATTTCTAATAAGCCTTGCAGGAACTCCTGCAACAACAGTATTTGCCGGAACGTCTTTTGTAACAACAGCTCCAGCGCCTATTACTGAATTCTCGCCGATTGTAATTCCGCACATTATAATGGAGCCGCTGCCAAGCGATGCTCCTTTCTTTATAAGCGTCGGGATAACTTTCCAGTCTCCATCGGACTGTTTTGTGCCGTCGGCATTTACTGATTTTGGATATTTATCATTGATGAAAATTACGCTGTGGCCAATGAAGCAATCATCTTCAATTGTAACTCCCTCGCAAATGAAAGAATGGCTTTGGACTTTTACATTGTTTCCTATCTTGACTCCTTTTTGTATCTCGATGAATGGCCCCACTGTAACATTATCCCCAAGCTCGCATCCGTAGATATTTACTAAAGTCTCATGGAATATTTTTGTGTTCTTTCCAAGTTTGACATTGTTAATTGGCATTGAAATTCACCCTGCTTCCTTCTTTCAAGGATTTTGCTGCATGCTCGATCATTCGAATTACTCTTAGCCCTGATTCACCGGGAGTCTTTGTTTTAACCCCGCGCTTTATGCAATCAACAAAATGTATTGCTTCATCTAAGAGAGGCTCCGTAAAATCTATTTTTGGTATGAGTATATCTCCATGCCGGTAATTGTAAGTATATTCATTAGGATTTGTAGTCCCGTATTCTTGGTTTATCCCTTCGACATTTCCAGTAGTCACGCCTTTGTCATATATCCTCATTTTTTCTATAGGATCAGCATCATCATATACAATCATTTTCTTGCTGCCGACAATTGTAGTCTTTCTGACCTTCTGAGGATTTAGCCAGCTTACATGGATATGAACATTGAACTTATCATTATAATTTACAATCAGATGAGCGTCATCTTCGATTTTCGGATTGATATGGCATCTTCCTGATGCGTAGAGATCTTTAGGATCAGTATTTAGCCAATAATTTAATATCGAAAAGTCATGAGGGCACAAGTCCCAGATTACATTGAAATCATTCTGGAATATTCCAAGATTCAATCTAAGCATTTCTATGGAATAAATTTCTCCTATCTCTCCGCTGTCGATTAATTGCTTTATCATTTTTACAGGAGCAGAATACTCGAATGTATGATCGACGTGTATTATCAGGTTGTTTTTCTTTGCAAGTTCTATTAACTCAACAGCCTGCTGCGATGATTCGGTCATGGGCTTTTCGAGGAATACATTCTTGCTATTTTCCAAAGCAAGCTTTGCAAGCTTGTAATGTGTTGAAACAGGCTGGGTTGCAATTACTACTGCCTTTATTTCCTTGTTTGCTAAAATCTCATTATAATCGCGAGTTGCAATGGTATTAGGATATATTGCCTTAATAGAATCAAGCCTTTCTTGCTTTAAATCGCAGATGTATACTTTCTCGACATCTTTTACTTTGTCGAAATTTCTGACCAGGTTTGGTCCCCAGTATCCAAGGCCGACTATTGCGATGCTTATCTTATCACTGCTTATTTTTGAATTTGAAGTGTTGGTAGTTTCCATTTTATTCAGCATCCTCGTAGTCATAACTTTGATCCGCGCCGTCAATTTGCGTCTTTGTATCAGCAAGGATATGCTTTATCGAATTACACACATGAAGTATTTGTTCTTCTGAAAGCTCCGGATACATTGGAAGTGAAACAATTCTCCTTGCTGCAGATTCTGTTACTGGAAAATCTCCTTCTTTATATCCGAGGAACTGGTATCCTTTTTGCAAATGTATCGGAAGAGGATAGTGTATCAATGCTGTTATATCTTGTTTCTTTAGCTTGTCGATGAATTCTTCCCTGTCAATTCCTGCCTGGGCGAGCTGCACGACATAAAGATGGAATACATGCTTGTTATTTGCCCCGGCTTTTGGAATAATCAAGCCTTTCAAGCCTTCAAGATTTTTAGTGTATATTCCTGCGTTTTTGATTCGCGAATTATTCCAATTGTCAAGATATTTCAGTTTTACATTAAGGACTGCTCCCTGCAGCCCATGCATCCTGTAATTGTATCCTACGATATCATGATAATATTTTTTCTCTGAACCATGCTCGCGCAATAATTTAATTTTTCTTGCAAGTTCATCTGAATTTGTAACGCATGCTCCGCCCTCTCCATAAGCGCCCAGGTTTTTTCCCGGATAGAAGCTAAAGCATCCAATTATTCCAAGGCTTCCTGCTTTCTTTCCCTTATATTCTGCTCCGTGAGCCTGGCATGCATCCTCAATTACGTAGAGATTGTGTTTTTTTGCAATAGATAGAATTTCATCCATATCTGCCATTTGGCCGTAAAGATGAACTGGCATTATTGCCTTTGTTTTAGAAGTTATTTTTGATTCTATTAATTTTGTATTGATGTTATAGCTTTCAGGATCAATGTCGACTAGAACTGGCACGGCGCCGCATTGTACTATTGCTTCAGCTGTTGCAACAAATGTGTTTGCAGGAATTATTACTTCATCGCCCGTCTTTATGCCAAGAGCCATCAAAGCCAAAGCAAGAGCTTCAGTTCCATTATTGAGCGCGATTGCGTGCTTGACGTTGCAGTACTTTGCAAAATTTTCTTCAAATGCAATAACTTTTGGTCCTAGTATAAATTGTGAATTTTCAAGAACTGATTCTATCTCCGGAATTATCTCATTCTTTAAAGAATTATACTGCTGTTTTAAATCTAAAAATGGTACTTGCAAATAATACACCTTGTGCTCATGTTTAATATTGAAATTGTTGAATAATCATTTATAAATTTTGCCTACTTAAAATACTGAATGTTAATCAATTTATCCTCGAGTGGTGACGAAATTAGAGTATTTTAGGATTTAGTCAAAAGTGCAGAAATCATCTGAATTTTATCTTAATTTTAATAAACTTTTTATTGCTATGTGTTTGCCTAAGAGAATGTTGATATTAGCATTATTTGGTTTGCTTGCCATACTTATATTTGGCTACGCTATAGTTAAATCATTCTTCAAGAACTCGCAGCAAGATAGAATAAGCAATAAAGAATACTTTGTTTCATCAGTCG
>Ga0196981_1000365_pt1 | contig 16817 bp, 14 predicted proteins | sample S3_2013CmetaG_FD_155462 | JGI IMG/M metagenome (GOLD analysis project Ga0196981, IMG submission 155462) | Soil microbial communities from Anza Borrego desert, Southern California, United States - S3_20-13C | ecosystem: Environmental > Terrestrial > Soil > Desert | place: USA: California... | reverse complement strand
CTCGACCAGGCGCTCGGCCGTCAGGCCCTTGAAGATCGCGCCAGGGAGCCAGAGCTCTTCGACGATGGTCGGCGCGCCGTCGAACGACTGCACGCGCTTGATGAAAATGACGGAATCACCCGACTTGATATCCAGCAGGCGCGCAACTTCTGCGGGCGCTCTCAGTCTCTTGACCTCAAGGATTTTATTGTCGGCATAGTGCGGCTCGCCGGCATCCGGCATGAGCCTCAGAAAACGGTATTGCGCACGCGCCTCGTGGTGCGTTGCAACGAAGGTGCCTTTGCCTTGACGGCGCACCACCAGGTTTTCCGCAGCCAGCTCATCGATCGCCTTGCGGACCGTTCCCTGGCTGACTTTGAATCTGTTCGCGAGCTCCACTTCGCTGGGAATCAGCTCCCCCGGCTTCCACTCACCCGACTGCAGGCTTTGCGTAATGAGCGCCTTGATCTGCTGGTAAAGGGGACTGAATGTCGGAGAGGTTCCGGAAGCGGAAAGACCAGCCCCGGCGCCTGGCGCACCATTGGTAGTCAGATTGGTCGGGGCTGAACTCATAATCAGCGATTTCACCACAAAACCCCGATTGCCGTCCAGCAAAATGTATAACTGATATGTCTTATATAAGATATAAGATAGTCATTGACAGAGCAATCATGCAAGCATACACTCGCCTGCAATATTTGCAGGATGCAAGCCCGTGAGAAGCTCCGGTTATTGCGACGCACCATCCCCAGCATGGCCGGGGATCTGGCCGTGATCAGGCGTGGAATCGGCGTTATTATTACAGGCTTGCCGAATAATTCATACGGTTTCACCCTTTCATTCCCACTTTGGAGATTCATCATGGCTAAAGCCCCTATGCGCGTTGCCGTCACCGGCGCCGCCGGCCAAATCGGCTACTCCCTGCTGTTCCGCATCGCCAACGGCGATATGCTGGGTAAAGACCAGCCGGTCATCCTGCAACTGCTGGAAATCCCGGACGAGAAGGCACAGAAGGCGCTCAAGGGCGTGATGATGGAAATCGACGACTGCGCGTTCCCGCTGCTGGCCGGCATGACCGCCCATAGCGATCCGATGACCGCATTCAAGGATGCCGATGTCGCCCTGCTGGTCGGCGCGCGTCCGCGCGGCCCGGGCATGGAGCGCAAGGACCTGCTTGAAGCCAATGCACAGATCTTCACCGTCCAGGGCAAGGCACTCGACGCTGTTGCATCGCGCAACGTCAAGGTTCTGGTTGTCGGCAATCCGGCCAACACCAACGCCTACATCGCCATGAAGTCGGCACCGAACCTGCCGGCCAAGAACTTCACCGCCATGCTGCGCCTGGACCACAACCGCGCACTGTCCCAACTGGCAGCCAAGGTTGGCAAGCCGATCACCTCGATCGAAAAGTTGTGCGTGTGGGGCAACCACTCCCCGACCATGTACGCCGACTTCACCCACGCCACCGTTGACGGCCAGCCCGCAAAGGCACTGGTGAACGACGAAGCATGGACCAAGGATGTGTACCTGCCGACCGTCGGCAAGCGTGGCGCAGCGATCATCGAAGCGCGCGGCCTGTCTTCCGCAGCTTCCGCAGCAAACGCAGCGATCGACCACGTGCGTGACTGGGTTCTCGGCACCAATGGCAAGTGGACCACGATGGGCATCCCGTCCGACGGTTCCTACGGCATCCCGGAAGGCACGATGTTCGGTTTCCCGGTCACGACCGAAAACGGCGAATACAAAATCGTCCAGGGCCTGCAGATTGACGCCTTCTCGCAAGAGCGCATCAACCTGACGCTGAAAGAGCTGCAGGAAGAGCGCGACGGCGTGAAACACCTCGTCGGCTAAGCACCAGCAACATCCGGACAAACGGCGCTGCGCCGTTTGTCCCTCCCCTCCTTCCAGCCCCCCCACGACGCACCACATGCACCCATCCGAGGTCTTATTCCAGGGCAAACACAAACCGGTGTCGATTCCGGTTTGCGATCACTACGCCGGTTCTGAAAAACTGATGCAAAAGTCGATTGCCTTGCAGCAAGAACTTGGCCCCGTGTTCGACATCACCCTCGATTGCGAGGACGGTGCAGCAGCCGGCAATGAAGAAGAACATGCCAAACTGGTCGCCTCCGTCATCGCCAGCGATGACAACCGTTTCAATCGCATCGGCGTTCGCATCCACGACATTACCCACCCTTGCTTCGAGCAGGACCTCGCCGCCATTGTCACCAAGGCCACGGCAAAGCGCCTCGCCTATGTCGTCATTCCGAAAGTGGAAGGGGTTGCCGATGTCATCCGCGCTATTGACGCGGTCAACGCGCACGCAAAAAAACACGGCCGCAAGAACCTTCCTATCCATGTACTGATCGAAACTCACGGGGCACTGCACGACGTCCATGCGATTGCCGCATTGCCGCAGGTTGAATGCCTGTCGTTCGGCATCATGGATTTCGTCTCTGCCCACTATGGCGCTGTCCCTGGCACCGCCATGCGGTCGCCGGGGCAGTTCACCCACCCGCTGGTCACCCGCGCCAAGCTTGAGATCGCCGCCGCCTGCCACGCACAGGGCAAGGTGCCGTCGCATAATGTGACGACCGAAATCAAGGACACCGCGGTCGTTGCCAATGATGCCACCAGGGCAGCAGGCGAATTCGGTTACACCCGTATGTGGAGCATTCATCCCAACCAGATCAAACCGATCCTTAAGGCGCTGGCGCCGAGAAGTTCGGAAGTCAGTGAAGCTGCAGCTATTTTGAATGAGGCGTACGCGACACAATGGGGACCGATTCAATACAACGGCAAGCTGCACGACAGGGCCAGTTACCGGTACTATTGGGCGATACTGCAGCGCGCGAAAGCGAGCGGTATGCCGGTCCCGGAATCAGCAGGGAGTTTTTTGAAGTAGATACGGCGCCTACAACACATCCTATCCGGCGCGTATCCTAGTGGAGACATTAGCATGAAGTCATTTACAGCATTCGCACTTTTGATCGCCGGACTTTCCGTCGGAATCCCGTCAGCAATGGCGAATACTCCTTCCTCCAACGAGGTTTCGAAGAAAGCAACGGCAAAGAAGGCGTCTGCTGCAAAGAAGGAAGCTCAGGCAGAGGATGACGACCAGCCGGATGTCAAGGGCCTGACGGCAACCGCGTTCGATTGCGAACTCGGCAACAAGCTCACGATTTACTCCAATGCCGTGGACGATCAACAGATCGCGCTGCATTGGAACAAGCGGATGCACCGCATGCACCGCGTCAGCACTACGACCGGCGCGCACCGATTTGAGAATGCGAAGAACGGTCTGGTCTGGATCGGCATTCCTGCCAAAGGCATGCTGCTCGATTCGAAGAAGGGCAAGCAGCTCGCTAACGAGTGCAAGAACCCGGAACAGGCGGCGCAGAAAGTAGCAGAAGGCTAAGGCGGTACGGAGTCAGAAGGGTGCGTACGCACCCTGTTCTTCGCACAATTTATTGCTCTTTCGACATGCATTATTTATCAGCAGTTCAGTTCTAATAATCCCAAGGAGAGGCCATGTCCACCAATACTCTGAACACGCTCAAGGAATTCAAGATCTCGGGTTCCAAGAAAGGCAAGTTTTATTCCATCCCCGCTCTTGAGAAAGCACTCGGCGTGAATGTTTCGCGCCTGCCGGTATCGATCCGCATCGTGCTGGAATCGGTACTGCGCAATTGCGACGGCAAGAAGGTGACGGAAGAGCATGTGAAGCAACTGGCCAACTGGGCCCCGACAGCAGCACGCGTGGACGAGATTCCCTTCGTCGTGGCGCGCGTGGTATTGCAGGACTTTACCGGTGTTCCTCTCCTTGCCGACCTGGCCGCCATGCGCGGTGTTGCTTCCAAGATGGGCAAGAAACCGAAGAACATCGAGCCGCTAGTGCCGGTGGACCTCGTCGTCGACCATTCCGTACAGATCGACCATTTCCGCGAGAAGAAGGCCCTCGACCTGAACATGAAACTGGAATTCCAGCGCAACAACGAGCGCTACCAGTTCATGAAATGGGGCATGCAGGCATTCGACACCTTTGGTGTCGTTCCCCCAGGCTTCGGCATCGTGCACCAGGTCAACCTCGAATACCTTGCACGCGGCGTGCATAACAAGGGTGGCGTGTTCTACCCGGACACCCTGGTCGGCACCGACTCGCACACCACGATGATCAACGGCATCGGTGTTGTGGGCTGGGGCGTCGGCGGGATCGAAGCGGAAGCGGGCATGCTAGGCCAGCCGGTGTATTTCCTGACCCCGGACGTTGTCGGCGTGAACCTCACCGGCGCGCTGCGTGAAGGCGTCACTGCGACCGATCTGGTCCTGACCATTACCGAGATGCTGCGCAAACACAAGGTGGTGGGCAAGTTCGTCGAGTTCTTCGGCGAAGGCACCAAGTCGCTGTCCACGACCGACCGCGCCACCATCGCCAACATGGCGCCGGAGTACGGTGCAACGATGGGCTTCTTCCCGGTTGATGAAGCCACGATCGAATACTTCAAGGGTACCGGCCGCACCAAGCAGGAAATCGAGGCGTTCGAAGGCTACTTCAAGGCGCAGAACCTGTTCGGCATTCCGATGGAAGGCGAGATCGACTACACCAGTGTCGTGTCGCTCGACCTCGGCACCGTCGCCCCGTCGCTCGCCGGCCCGAAACGTCCGCAGGACCGTATCGAAATCGGCAAGGTCAAGTCGACCTTCTCCGAGCTGTTTGCCAAACCGGTCGCCGAGAACGGCTTCAACAAGAAGGCGGAAGACCTGGAGGCCGTGTACGAAACGTCCAACGGCGTCAAAGTCAAGAACGGCGACGTGCTGATCGCTGCGATCACGTCTTGCACGAACACCTCCAACCCGAGCGTGCTGCTCGCTGCCGGCTTGCTGGCCAAGAAGGCCGTGGAAGCAGGCCTGACCGTCGCGCCGCACATCAAGACTTCGCTCGCGCCCGGATCGCGGGTCGTGACCAAGTACCTGGAGGCTGCAGGCCTGCTGCCTTATCTTGAGAAACTCGGTTTTGGCGTGACGGCTTACGGCTGCACGACCTGTATCGGCAACGCCGGCGACCTCACACCGGAGCTAAACGAAGCGATCGTCAAGAACGACATCGTGGCCTCGGCTGTGCTGTCCGGCAACCGCAACTTCGAAGCGCGCATCCATCCGAACATCCGCTCCAACTTCCTGGCCTCGCCGCCGCTGGTTGTCGCCTACGCGATCGCCGGCAATGTGACGAAGGACCTGATGACCGAGCCCGTCGGCAAGGGCAAGGGCGGCAAGGACATCTACATCGGCGACATCTGGCCGACTTCCGCCGAGATTGCGAAACTGATGAAGTTCGCCATGAACGCGAAGACCTTCAAGGAAAACTACGCCGATGTCCAGGCAGCCCCCGGCAAGCTGTGGGAACAGATCAGGGGTGTGGCGCAGGGCGAAGTCTACAACTGGCCGAAATCGACCTATATTGCCGAGCCACCGTTCTTCCAGGAATTCGACATGCAGCCGAAGGCAGCCGCCTCCGGCATCAGCGGCGCCCGCGCGCTGGGCGTGTTCGGCGACTCGATCACCACGGACCACATCTCCCCTGCCGGCTCCATCAAGGAAACCAGCCCGGCCGGCAAGTGGCTGCTGGAGAACGGCGTAATGAAGGCCGACTTCAACTCCTACGGTTCGCGCCGTGGAAACCATGAAGTGATGATGCGCGGCACCTTTGCGAATGTGCGCATCAAGAACCTGATGATTCCGGCGAAGGAAGACGGTTCGCGCGTCGAGGGCGGCCTGACCATCCACCAGCCGAGCGGCGAACAGATGTCGATCTACGACGCCGCGATGAAGTACATCGACGACGGCGTGCCGACCATGGTGTTCGCCGGTGAGGAGTACGGCACCGGCTCGTCACGCGACTGGGCAGCCAAGGGCACGCAGCTGCTGGGCGTGAAGGCAGTCGTGGCGCGCTCCTTCGAGCGCATCCACCGCTCCAACCTGGTCGGCATGGGTGTGTTGCCGCTGCAGTTCCTGGGCGACGACAGCGTGCAAGCGCTGGGCATTACCGGCAATGAAACGTTCGACCTGGTCGGGCTCGAAGGCGAGATCAAGCCGCAACAGCAGGTGACCCTGGTGATCACCCGCGCCGACGGCACGAAGGAAGAAGTGAAGCTGCTGCTGCGCATCGACACGCCGATCGAAGTCGACTACTACAAGCATGGCGGCATCCTGCCGTTCGTGCTGCGCCAGTTGCTTGCAGCATAAGCGCAACACCTGTCTCGCTGGCTGCGCGCGCTGCAGTCGGCGGGTCTCAGGTGCAAGCAAGCTGTAAGGATACGTCGTTACGCTTGCGGAAAGTGAAACGCCGGGCTCGACCGGCGTTTTTTCAGATTTCAAAACTCGGAGACATTCATCATGTGGAAAATTTTCGTTGGCTTCATCGCTTTTGCCCTGCTCGCCCTGTTCGTGATCATGAAGGGTGGCGACAAGGTGGATATGCAAGGTGAAGCCGGTCACGGCATGCCGTCGGCTTCGGAGTCGCATTCGACTCCCGCCGCGTCCGCTCCGGCGGCGCCCGCAGCACCTGCTGCCCCTGCTGCATCCGAGCCGGCCGCGTCCGCACCGGCCGCACCGGCGCCCGCTCCTGCAGCACCGGCTGCCTCCGAGCCCGCTGCGTCGAAGTAATACTTTCTTTGCAGCACAAGCCGCATGGGAGACCGTGCGGCTTTTTTGTTTTTTGTGCATATACTGATCTTCGGCGAAGCAAAAGCTCATTCTTCTTCACCGGCAGCAAGCCCAGGCGCTTAAATGGGTGTATTTTGGTAGGTCATTATCGAATCTACTACAATACGTTTCCACAGCTACACTCCCGTTCCCACCATGCGCCGTTTCTCCAAAAGCTCGTCCAACAAACTGTCCGCCGACAGCCAACGCCTCGTCTCCATTGCGCAGGGGATGGCGCAGGCCTCCAGCCGGCTGGAAGAACGCACCTGGGAACATTCGCTCGACAGCATCATTTACAAGGCGCTCAAGGGCTCTCATCAGGAAACCATCGACGCGGCGCTCGAGCACCTGTTCCGTGCCGATCTCCAGGCCTACGATATCCTGCTCGAAGCGGTCGAGGCCGGAAGCGAGTCGTGCGCGGTCGAGCATGACGGCGTCCAGTACCATGCGTTGCTGATAGCCATTCCGATCCTTGCCTGGACGCGTTTTTCCATCGCCTCCGGAGGCGTGTCGGAAGACCTGCGGCGCGCCCTGTGCGCCCATCTGCACGGCCACATCCTGGCATCCGACGCCCGCCTGGCGATGGCGCCCACGCTGTATGCAATCGACCAGTTGCCGCGCAACCATGCGGAGACCTTCGCCCTCGCCCACAAGCTGGCCCAGGCAGCGGTAAAGGGATCGCAGGTACGTCCGCCGGCGAATGCGCCGGAAACGGCGCCCTTCCTCGCAGACACGCGTTATCTGCTTGCCTCGGTGGCCGCGCCTGCAGGCATGCCGATCTTCGGCTGGCAGGAGAACCTCCAACCCTCGGGACGCGAACTGGCGCTTGAGCAATGGCGCGCGCAGGCGACGCCGAACATCGCGTCACTTCTCCCGGGATGCGGCATCGAGCTGCTCATGCCGGAAGCCTATTACGTGGCATGCCGCGAGGCGGACAAGCAGATCCGCCCCGCTTCGATCCGCGCCGCGGTCCATTACCTCACCAATACGCTCGGGATGGAGCCCGGCGGACTGCGCGCCGTGATCGGCAGCTTCAGCGAGGAACCGGTCGGCGGACGCGTCGACGAGTACCGTATCGGCTTCACGATGCGCCAGAATCCCGAAGTGATCTATGGCGTGGTGTGGCCGTTGTACGACCAGGAAGATGAGGATGAGGCCGCTGTGACGTCCTTCGAATCACTGACGACGCCGGAGATTCTGGACACCGACCTCCGTACGCCGCTGGAAGAAATCATCGCCTTGCTGCGCAGCTGCGGCATCACCCACATCAAGCGCCACGGCGAACGCTTCCCGATGGAATTCTGCGACGATTGCGGCGCCCCGCTCTATCCGGATCCTGACGCGGAACTTGTCCACGCCGAGATGCCGGAGGACGCGCCGTCCGGCACCGGTCACTTCCACTGAACGGCTACCAGCGGGAGTACGGATTGCGGATGAGGCTGGAGTTGAAGTAGCGCGGGTCCTGAGTCACCTCCTCGCCAATCCATTCCGGCTTGGCAAAGGCCTGGTCCTCGGCGGACAGTTCGATTTCCGCGACAACCAGGCCCGCATTTTCGCCAAAGAACTCGTCGACCTCCCACACCATGCCTTCGAAAGGAATGCGATAGCGTTTCTTCTCGATGACGGGGCGCTCGCACAGGCTGTCCAGGAAGGCCTGCGCGTCGGCCAGGGGAATCGGATATTCCCACTCGCTGCGCGTCGCCCCTGAAGACTTCCCCTTTATCGTCAACATTGCCGATTCGCCTTCAATGCGCACGCGTACCGTGCGCTCGGGAGACGACGAGAGGTAGCCCTGCCGTAACAGGACGCCCTGGCCGAGCGACTTCCAGCGATCGCCGTGCACGAGGAATTTTCGTTCGATTTCCACGCCCATGGTCACACCTTCTTCAGAGATTGCAGAATGGGCTGCAGGATCGCGCGGCCCAGTCTCGCACTCCGGGCCCCATTCCACCCGACGGTATCGTCGGGGAGATCGGCATTGTCCTTGAAGGGCATTTCCAGCGTCAGGGACACGCACTTGAAAGTGTGCCCGATGTATTTCGACGCCAATTGCAGCATCTCCTCGCGATACTTGCTGGCTTCGTAACCGTGGACCGTCTGGAAGTCCGCGCTGGCCTGCTTGAAGCTGTCGATGAAGGCCTGCTGCTCTTGCTGCTGCTCCGCCGAAAATCCTTCCAGCATTTCACAACCGGCAACGAAGACGTAGGGCAGGCTTTCATCGCCATGGATATCCAGGAACAGGTCGCAACCTGTCTCGTGGATCTTGTTGCGCACGGCAAAGACTTCTGGGCTTCTTTCCGGCGAGGGATCCATCCATTCGCGGTTCAGGTTTGCGCCGGCGGCGTTCGTGCGGAGGTTGCCGCGCACCGCGCCGTCCGGACACATGTTCGGGACGATATAGAAAACGGCCTGTTGCAGCACCGTCCGCGCCACCGGGTCGGCCCGGTCGAGCAAGGTATCCAACATTCCTTCGACAAACCACTCCGACATGGTTTCGCCGGGGTGCTGGCGGGCGATGATCCAGGCCTTCTTGGGCGCAGCCGGATCGCCGATCACGGCGAGATTCATGTCGCGGCCGTCGATAGTGCTGCCGATGTCCAGCACACGCCCAACCGGCGAGTTTTCCACCTTGCCAAGCAGGTCGAGATGCCGCTCCCAGGAATACGGCTCGAAGTAGGCGTAATAGACGCTGTCGCGTTCCGGCGTGTGGGTGATGGTCAGCACCTGTCCGTCGTAAGTCGTGGGGACGCGGAACCAGTGCTTGCGGTCATAGCTGGCAACGGCCCGATAGTTCTGCCATCCGCCCGGGAACACTGCCTTCCCGGCGTTCAGGAGTTTCATCACGCATTGCTCGCCACGCCCCCCCTGCATCCGGAAATGGAACCATTGGAGGAGATCGGCATGCGAGTCCTTGCGGATGTTGAGCTCGATGACGGAAGGCGATTCGGCGCGTACGATTTCAATTGCGCCCGAGTCGAACTGGCTGCTGATCTTGATAGGCATGCTGACTGTATCAATGTGGTTTATCCGAGTGCTATTCTGCGTGTTTTTGCCCCGTTCCGCATCGCCTGATGACATTCCGAAGATTGTTGCTCGCCACCATATTGGCCCTGGTGAGCCTGACCTCAATTGCCGACACTTGGCCGAACCGCCCTATCCGCTTCGTCGTCGCCGCGCCCGGCGGCTCGTCCCTTGACGTCATCGCGCGCACGCTGGGCGAAAAACTGAAGGAAAGGCTCGGGCAACCGGTGGTGATCGACAACATCCCCGGCGCATCGGGAACGATTGCCAGTGGCAACGTGGCCAGGGCTGCGCCCGACGGACATACGCTGCTGATGTCCTACAACGGTCCGCTCGCCTATACCCAGTACCTGACGACGCTGCCCTACGACCCGCAAAAGGACCTAGTGCCGGTCATCCAGACGAGTTCCCAGCCCAACGTGCTCGTGGTGCCGGCACACCTTCCGGTGAAATCAGTCGCCGAGCTCGTCGACTACGCCAAATCGCGCCCCGGCAAGCTGAACTATGCCTCGGTCGGCAACGGCTCATCCTCGCACCTGACCATGGAGCTGTTCAAGAGCATGGCGGGCATGTACGTTGTCCACATCCCGTACAACGGTGCCCCGCCAGCCGCGCTTTCCGTGGCCACTGGCGACACGCAGATGCTCTTCAGCGTCCCGTCGGTCGTGATGCCGCACCTGCGCTCGGGGAAAGTCCGCGCGATCGCCGTGACAAGCGCATCGCGTTTCACGTTGATGCCCGACCTGCCTACCGTGGCCGAATCAGGGCTGCCCAAATTCGAATCGCTGACGTGGAACGGCATCGTCGTGCCTGCCGGGACACCACCGGACATCATCAAGCGCCTGAACCGGGAGGTTGATGCCATTCTCCAATTACCGGACGTCAAAGCGCGGCTGAACAATGCCGGCCTGGACCCCGTAGGCGGCTCTCCCGAACAGTTCAAGGCGCTGATCGCGTCGGAAGCACGCAAATGGTCGGAGATTATCCGCCGCACCGGAGCCAAGCTGGACTGAAACATGGCGTAAAGCCAAGTCTCTGCTATAATGCTTGCCTTCGTCGGGGCGTAGCGCAGCCTGGTAGCGCACTTGCATGGGGTGCAAGGGGTCGGAAGTTCGAATCTTCTCGCCCCGACCAATAGAATCAACATTGAGGCCAATCTTCGGATTGGCCTTTTTGTTTTTCCGCAGCGCCGACGATCCCGGTCAGGAATTCAGCGGTGGCCGGTCCGGCTGCGAAGGCGAAGAAATTTCCTCCAGTGTCCGATCCACCTGCGCCGAATGCTTGGTCGCCAAGTCCCCGAGCGACACGATGCCGATCAGCTCCTTGGTATCGTGATCCACCACCGGCACGCGCCGGATCTGGGTATCCCCCATCTGCTGCATCACTTCGTCTACCGTCTGGTCGTCAAAGCACCAATGCACGGCCCCGCTCATGACGTCTTCGACATGGGCGGAATCGGGGGACTGGCCCGCCGCCACCGCCCGCACCGTAATATCGCGGTCCGTCACCATGCCGACCAGTTTCTGGCCGTCGCACACGGGCAAGGCACCCACGTTCAGTTCGTCCATCATCTGTGCGGCGCGGCGAATGGTTTCCTGCGGCGACACGCTCATCACGTCGCGCGTCATGACATCGGAAATTCTCTGCATCTTGCTCTCCTATATGGTGAATCGTTACCCATATGCTTGAGTGCCGATCTGCCAATCAAGTTCCGGTCCTCCCGGAACTATCGGCGCACCGTGCGGACGAAACTGGATAGGTAGAGGAGCAGCCATGTCTACACGTTCCATCATCGAGGCGCTCAGGCAGGAGGCGCAGGTCCTTGATCAGGACAACAGCATCGACCGGATCCTTGGGCACATCGGCGACGCGTCCATCGTCCTGCTGGGAGAGGCTACGCACGGTACCCACGAGTTCTATCGCGTCAGGGCAGAAATCAGCAAGCGCCTGATTGCGGAGAAAGGCTTCGATGCCATTGTCGTGGAAGCCGACTGGCCCGATGCACTGCGCGCCAGCCGCTTCGTCCGAGCAAACCCGGGGGAAACCGACACGACGGCCGACAGTGCCCTCGGTGGATTCGAACGATTCCCGCAATGGATGTGGCGCAACACTGATGTTGTCGAGCTGCTGAGCTGGCTGCGCATGCACAACATGCAGCTGGCCGACGAGCGCGAAAAGGTCGGCTTCTTCGGCCTCGACCTGTACAGTTTGCGCGGCTCGATGGATGCGGTGGTGCGCTATCTATCGCAGGTGGATCCCGAGGCTGCCCGCCGCGCACGCGCCCGATACGCCTGCTTCGACCATCTTGCTGAAGATCCACAGCGGTATGGCTATGCGGCGAGTTTCGGCATGCGCAAGGATTGCGAGGATGAAGTGATCCACCAACTGGTGGAGATGACGACAGATGCACAACGCCTGGTTCCCCCTGGGGACCGCGACAGCGAGGACGAGCTGTTCTTCGCACAGCAAAATGCGCGCGTGGCGCAGAATGCCGAGGCGTATTACCGCGCCATGTTCCTGGGTAGAAACGAGTCCTGGAACCTGCGCGACCGGCACATGGCGGAAACGCTGGAAGCATTGCGTGGCCACATGATCGATAAGAAGGGACGCCGGCCGAAGATCGTGGTGTGGGCGCACAACTCCCATCTCGGTGATGCACGCGCGACCGAGATGGGCGAGCATGGCCAGCTCAACCTCGGGCAACTGGTTCGGGAACAGTACGGGACGAAGGAATCCTTTCTGCTCGGTTTCACCACGCATACGGGGACAGTGACGGCGGCCTCGGACTGGGACGAGCCGGCCGAGACCAAGATGATTCGCCCCTCGCATCCCGACAGCTACGAACGGGTATTCCACGACTGCGAACTTGGCCGTTTCATTGTGCCCTTGCGCGCCAGTCCACGACTGCATGCCTTGCTCGAGGAGCAGCGACTTGAGCGCGCCATCGGCGTCGTCTATCTGCCGGAATCCGAGCGCGTCAGTCATTATTTCCATGCAAGCCTGTCCCGGCAGTTCGATGCAGTCATCCACATCGATGAAACCAGGGCGGTACGTCCACTCGAACGCACGGCGGCGCATCACGACGGCGATGTCCCCGAGACTTACCCTTCAGGAATCTGACGCGCAAAAAAAAGGGTTACGCGAACGTAACCCTAAACTGCTGGGGAACAACAACCATTTGCCGTCTAGCGACGGATGGCGGAGCGTTCTGCTTGTCATTCACTCCGCCGTCTATTCCTTTCAGCGCAACAAGCGCCCATCCTTGCCGATCACCGTGATCTCGACGAAGCGAGAGCCGATCCGGTTGGTCGGCGAAAAATGCAGCGTGAATCCGCCAACGTCGTAGGCAGTGAGCGTTTCCAGCGCACGAATTACTTTCTCCCGGCTCAGGTTAGGCCCTGCCCTTCGCAAACCTTCCACCAGCACCTTGGCGCCGACGAATTCCTCAAAGCTGGTGTACGACATCTCGCTGCCCGGCGCGTACTTCTTCATCGCCTGCTGGTACTCCTTCACGATCGACGTCGTGGGCGAATATGGATAAGGCATGACTTGCGCGATGCCGATGCCGCGCGCACTGTCCGGACCGATCATTCGCACGATTTCCTTCGGGTTTACCACGGAAATGTTCACCAGCTGGGCCACGGTCGATGCCGCGCGAATCTGCTTGCTGAATGCGGCCGTGCTCTTGTTCACCGAGATCATGACCACGGCCTGCGGGTTCGCTTTCGCAATCGCCTGCACCGCGTCGTTGACGTTGTCGGTGTTCTTTTCATACGCACCGGTACCCACCAGCTCCAGGCCGCGCTTCTTCAACGCAGCCTCCACTCCGGCGAGCCCCGCCTTGCCAAACGGATCGTCCTGGTACATCACGCCGATGCGCTTCATGTTCAGCGCCACCAGCTGGTTGACGATACCCTCTGCCTCGTCCGCATACCCGGCGCGGATATGGAAGATGTTCGGATTGAACGGCGTGCGAAGAATTTCACCGCCGGTGTACGGCGCGACAAGCGCGATACTGGCCTTCTCCAGCACCTTCTGCTTGAGCAATTCTCCGACATTGCCCGTGCCGGCGAAACCGATCAGCGCCACTGCGCCATCCTTCTCGATCACTTCCTGCGTGAGGCGGACGGTTTCTTCGACCTTGTAGCCGTCGTCCTTGACCACATGGGCGATCTTCTTGCCGTGTACCCCGCCCTTGTCGTTGACGGAGTCGAAGTACACCTTTGCACCAAGGACCATGTCCTTTCCGGTATCGGCCAGAACGCCGGAAAGCGGGGCCACTTGCCCGATGACGATGTCATCCGCCGCCATGGTGCCGAAGGCGAAAGATGCTCCCAAACATCCTGCTGCCAACCTCAACCAGGCAAGTGGTTTCATGGGGTTACCCCTCCACGGTTTTCATGACGGGAGCCGGGCCTGCGGCGGGTGCGGGCTTGCGCTTCTTTTTCGCGAACTCCACCAGCTCGCCCACGATGCCGCGGCGGAACGCCAGCACGCAGACGATGAAGATGAAGCCGGTGACGATCGTGACGGACTCGCCGATGCTGCGGAACCATTCGATGCCGGTCAGCATGGCGATCAGGTTGCCCAGTTCGCCGAGCTTGTTCTCCAGCGCGATGATGACGATGGCGCCGACGATCGGGCCAGAGAGCGTGCCGAGGCCGCCTACCAGCGTCATCAGGACCACGAGGCCAGACATGCTCCAGTGCACGTCTGTCAGCGTCTCGAAGCCGAGCACGACGGTCTTGGTTGCACCGGCAAGGCCGGCCAGCGCGCCGGACAGCACGAATGCAAGCAACTTGTACTTGTCGGTGTCGTAGCCCAGGGAGATCGCACGCGGTTCGTTTTCCTTCACCGCCTTCAGCACCTGGCCGAAGGGCGAATGGATGGTACGAACGATCAGTGCGAAGCCGCCAATGAAAATACCGAGGACGACGTAGTACAGTGTCATGTCGTTGGCCAGATCGACCAGACCGAGCAGCTTGCCACGCGGCACACCCTGCAGACCGTCTTCACCTCCGGTGAAAGGCGCCTGGAGGAACACGAAGAACAGCATCTGCGCCAGCGCCAGCGTGATCATCGTGAAGTAGATGCCTTGGCGGCGGATTGCCAGGCCGCCCATGAGCAGCCCGATCAGTGCGGCAACTACGACGCCGGCAATAAGACCCAACTCGAACGGCAGCCCCCATACCTTCAGCGCGTGCCCCGTGATGTAACCGGCGCCGCCGAAGAAGGCAGCGTGACCGAAGGACAGCAAACCGGTGAAGCCGATCAGCAGGTTGAATGCGCAGGCAAACAAGGCGAAGCACAGCACCTTCATGAGGAACACCGGATAAACCACAAACGGTGCCACCAGTGCCGCTGCAAGTGCAATGGCGTATCCGACTTTCTTATTCATCCTATTGCTCCTTTTATTTCTCTTTGCCGAACAGGCCAGCCGGACGCAGCATCAGCACGATCGCCATGATGATGAAGACGACAGTCGCAGACAGTTCCGGATAGAACACGCGGGTCAGGCCTTCGATGATGCCCAGGCCGAGGCCGGTAATGATCGACCCCATGATCGAACCCATGCCGCCGATCACCACCACCGCGAACACGACGATGATCAGGTTGGAACCCATCAGCGGCGACACCTGGATCACCGGCGCCGCCAGTACACCGGCGAAGGCCGCCAGCGCGACGCCGAAGCCGTAGGTCAGCGTCACCATCAGCGGCACGTTGATGCCGAAGGCTTCCACCAGCTTCGGATTTTCGGTGCCGGCACGCAGGTAGGCGCCGAGTTTGGTCTTCTCGATCACGAACCACGTGGCAAGACAGACCACGATGGAAGCCACCACGACCCACGCACGATAATTCGGCAGGATCATGAAGCCGAGGTTGGTTGCGCCCATCAGCGCATCGGGCACCGAATACGGCTGGCCGGACACGCCGTAGAAGGAGCGGAACAAGCCTTCCAGCATCAGCGTGATGCCGAAGGTCAGCAGCAGGCCGTACAGGTGGTCCAGCTTGTACAGCCAGCGCAGCATGGTTTTTTCAATGACGATGCCGAAGATGCCGACCAGGATCGGGGCCAGCAGCAGCATCACCCAGTAATTCAGCTCAAAGTAGTTCAGGCCCATCCAGGCCAGGAACGCGCCCATCATGTACAACGCGCCGTGAGCGAAGTTGATGACGTTGAGCAGGCCGAAGATCACGGCGAGGCCGAGCGACAGCATCGCGTAGAAAGACCCGTTCACGAGGCCAAGCAGGAGCTGGCTCAACATTGCTTGCAGAGGAATGCCAAAGATTTCCATAACACTTTGCAGTTAAACGCCACAGCGCGTGCGGCATGGATAGTCGGAGTGTGAATGGCTGCGCAGCCAGGCCGCGCCGCCGTCTTTCAACTTACTTCCAGAGAGCGCACTTCGATTCAGCTTTAGTCATATAAGCCTGGTCGCCCGGGATGGTCTGCACCACCTTATAGTAGTCCCACGGATACTTGGACTCGCCCGGCTTCTTCACTTCCATCAGGTACATGTCATGCACCATGCGTCCGTCAGGACGGATCACGCCGTTCTTGGCGAAGACGTCGTTGATCTTGGTCTTCTTCAGCTGCTCCATGACCTTGTCGGCGTCATCCGTACCGGCCGCCTTGACGGCGTTCAGGTACTGGGTGGTGACCGAGTAGTCGGCGGCGTGCAGCATGGTCGGCATGCGCTTGATCTTTTCGAAGAACTTCTTCGACCACTTGCGCGTGTCGTCATTCATGTCCCAGTACCAGCCGTCGGTCAGGTACATGCCTTGCGTCGTGTTCAGGCCGAGCGAGTGGATGTCGGTAATGAACATCAGCAGGCCAGCGAGCTTCATCGACTTCTGGACGCCGAACTCGTTGGCAGCCTTGATCGAGTTGATCGTGTCGCCGCCGGCGTTGGCCAGGCCGAGGATCTGCGCCTTGGACGATTGTGCCTGCAGCAGGAAGGACGAGAAGTCGGAGGCGGACAGCGGGTGCTTGACGCTGCCGACGACCTTGCCACCTGCGGCCTTGACGACGTCGGCGGTGTCCTTCTCCAGCGATGCACCGAACGCGTAGTCGGCCGTCAGGAAGTACCAGTCCTTGCCGCCGTTCTTCACGA
>Ga0196981_1000363_pt1 | contig 17000 bp, 28 predicted proteins | sample S3_2013CmetaG_FD_155462 | JGI IMG/M metagenome (GOLD analysis project Ga0196981, IMG submission 155462) | Soil microbial communities from Anza Borrego desert, Southern California, United States - S3_20-13C | ecosystem: Environmental > Terrestrial > Soil > Desert | place: USA: California... | reverse complement strand
CGTATTCCAGCGGGTCGTGGCCCATCGCGGGCGCCCAGCCGAGCAGCGCCGCCCGCACCGATTGGCGCAGCGCCTCCAGATCCTCCGCCGCCGCCTCGCCGCGGGCATCGCGGACGTTCCGGACCGCGAGGACGAGGCCGAGGCGTACGGTCACCCGCTGCCAGATCGCTTCGCCCAGCTCGTTGCGGCCCGGAGTCTCCCGGAGCGGGATCACGTAGGCGGCGGGCGCGATGCGCAGGTCGTCGCGGGCGGCGGCCAGGTCCGCGGCCCCGCCCGTCTGGCGGAGCGCCGTAACGTGGGTGTTGAGCCGGTCGAGGATGGGGGTGAGCTGCATCAGTAATCCGCCAGCGAATCGTCGGTAAACACCCGCTCCGGCGCCTCGTATTCCGGTTCGCCGAGCCCCGTGGCCGCGGCGCCGGTGTCGATCTTCAGCGTCCCTTCGGCAATCCGCCGGAGATCGGCCCGGGCCTGGTCCGCCCGCTCTTTCACCGGGTCCGGCACCGATTGGCCGTGGAGATACCAGCGGGCGAGATCGCAGGCGATGCGCGTCAGGATCGGATCGACCGTGGTGAGCGGGAGCGTCGCCACCGGACGGAGGGCGGCGTTGATGGCGGCGTCGGCGTCCGCGATCGCGCGATTCACCGGCACGGTGTCGATGGTTCCGGCGCCGGCGAGGTCGGTGAGCTGCACGAGCTCTGCCTCGAGGCCGCGGTCGATCAGGTCCTGGAGGGTGCAGTAGGGCATGGGTTACGCGTCCGCCTTGGCCTTTTTGTCGTCGGCCGTTTTGGCCGGCTTTTCGGGCAACGGAGAGCCGATGACGCCGAGCGGCTGCAGTTGTGCCGCCTGCTCTTCGGTCAGCACGACCTCGGTGCCGGGATGATAGGCTTTGCCGTCGTGGCGTAGAGGCGATGCGACAGGATAGCGACTCATGTTAAGCCACCGCGGCGGAGATGAGATAACCGGCTTCGGCGCCCGCGATGACCGGGGCCACCTCGTCGGTGACGGGGTAGATCCAGCTCTTGGCGTTCCGGTCCTGGTAGGGCTGCTCGACGAACGGCGCACCAGTCAACGCATAGGTGTAACCAAAGGTCGGAACCCCCATGTCGGCTAGCCCGGCGGTTTCGGTGTAGGCGACAACGACGAACTTGCCCCACACGTCGACGAAGGCATCGGCGGCATCGGCATAGACCGCCCGCCCCACCAGGACCCGGTCGACCTCCCACAGGTTGGCGAGCAAGTCGGTCGTGACGTTGTCGCGCCCGGTGTATTTGAGGCGGTCGAGAATCTTCGGGTGGTATTTAAGCTTGGAAAATACCGCTGCGCCGAGCACCACCGTGTTGGCCTGCTTGCCGGTCTTGGCGCGCACGGCCTCTTTGCCGGCTTCCACGTCGAGGCTCGGGTCCGAGGTGCCGGAGTAATCCGACCATTGCGAGGTGCCGGACAAGGTGACCTTGTTCGATGCCGCGTAATTGGCGGCGTTGGTGGCGAGATCGGCCGCGGCCTTTTCGAGGCGGAGCGCGATGATGTTCTGCGTCTTCATCACCGCGACCCGCGCCTGGTCGATGCCCGGCACCCGGCTGGCCTCCTGCATGATCTCGAACGGGACCTGGCCTTCGAGCGCATGCTGCTCCAGGGCGTAAGGGGCGCCGTCGTGGCCGTATTGGACGCGCTTGGTGTTGGCGCCCGGCGCGCGGCCGGTGTTGTACAGGCGGAAGTCTTCCTTGCGGAAGGTAATAATCTTGCCGCCTCTCTGCGGCACGTCGACGCGCGGAAACAGCGCCCCGCCGACAAACTCCGCATTTTTGTAGCCGCGGGCGATGTTGGTCAGGATCGGGTCGATCACGCGGGCCTGACTGGCGGTCATTTGAGTCATGGAACTCTCCGGTTGACTGAGTTGAACGGGGGTGCGTTACGCGTTCGGCAGCAACAGCACCTCGATGAACTGGCCGGCCGCCGAGGCGTCTTCCAGCGCGATCGCGACCTTGCCGCCCGAGATGGCGAAGGTGACGGCGCGGCCGCTGGCGTCCGTTTCGAGGGTGGCGCCGGCCGTGATCGCGGCGCCGGTTTCGACAATGGCGGTGCCGAGCACGTCGACCGGGATTTTGTCGCCCGAGACGCCTGCGGTGCGGGAGACGCCCAAGGTATTGGCATCGGCGCCGGCCTGCGCGCCCGCCGGCGTGACGAAACGGTGGGCGGCGACGGTGCCGGCGAGGGTCACCGTCAGGGTTAAAATCGGGATGGCTTGTCGGCTCATGTTGGGGCTCTCTCGATGCTCGGGGCTGGGTTATTTGGTTTTAATCCACTCCCGGCTTAATAGCCTGGAGATAGTGAGTTATTTGGAGACCGCGGCGATGGCCTCGGCGTAATCGCACTTGTGCTGCTGGTACGCCAGCGCTTTGTTGTGGAGATCGAGTCGCGCGGCATCGACCGTGTAGCCGTCGGGCGCGGCGAAGGACACCGATCCGGCCTCATCGCCCATACCGCCCGCGACTTCACCGAAGTCCACCTGCTTCGGTAGGCCCTGCAGGAACTTCTTCAGCCAGTCGGCGCCGGTGGTTTTCTGGCGAGCGTCGCCCTCGCCGAATTCGAGCGTCGCGTCCTTCGGCAGCGCGGCCATGAATTCGACCAGGCCCTTTTTATCGCGGGGCAGGAGCTTGCCCGCCTGGATCAGGGACTCGGCGAAGTCGGCGCACTCGCGCTTGGCGATGGCGGCCTCTTTCGCCGCGATCTCGGCCTGCCTGGCCTGCAGCGCCTGCTGCTGGCGGGTGAGTTCCGCTTCGCGCTCGGCGAACTCGGCGATTTTGTCGGTGGCTTGGGTCATCGTGGACTCCGTGGTGGATGCGGGTGAGTTCGCGGGCTCCGCGAACATCGGATGGAGCGGTTCCTCAAGCGGCTTCATCCGCTCGCGAATGGCGGCCTCCTGGAGGCTTTCGATTTCGTAAGCAGGGAGAACCTGATCGGCCTTGTCCTGCCCGGCGCTGCCGATCAGCCACTCGCGGAGGCGGCGGAAAAGCCCCGCGATAGTGGTGTCGGCCCAGCCGCCCAGATCGACGGGGGCCGCGAGCTCGATCACGCCCTCTTCGCCGTCCCCCAGGGACGCCTCGGCCAAGCCCTTGACCGCCGGCGGCTGCGCGCCGAGGAAACCCAAATGGCGCGGGTAATAGATGCCGGGCTTGGGATTGGCGGGGGAGTCCGGGAGGTAGACGGAGAGGGAGACGTGCCGGTAGCGCTTGGCGCGTACTTGTTCGGCGAACGCCGGATCGACGTCGCCGGGGATCGAATCGAGCCGCTGGCGCTTCGGGTCCCAGCGCAGCCCATCGATCCAGCCGTAGGCCGGATCGTTGTGCTTGGGGTGCCCGGCCACAATCGGCGCGCGCGAAAGCCCCGGATCGTAACCGTCCGCCATCGCCGCAAGATCGGCCTCGGTGAATTCGACCGAGGCGCCGTTCATGGCCGTGAATCGGCCGGGGCGCAGGCTTTCGATGGATTTGAGAGGTTGGCTGTCGCTCATGCCGCCAGAGATTAACGAGGCGGCCAGACGAGCGGCAGATGAAACGTTTCAGCGGGGAATTCAGGGAGGGGACACTACCAGCATAACCGGAACGGGTTGCCGGTGTCGACCGACGATAGCGTTACGGAGCGTTATAACGCCTGTGTGGGCCGCGCGGTGGATTCGGACAGGTGTATGCCGCGCGTGACAGGGTGTCGCGCGGCTGTGGCGGTTTTAGGGGGAGTGTTTCGGAAGCGGTACGGAATCTCGGGTATAGGGCGTAGGATGTGGTGAGCGGCAGCGAACCGCATCTGTCGCGGTTCCGGTGGGGTACCGGCTAACCCATTGCGGACGGGAATGCACAGAGTTTGCTGCCGGCCGCTGGGGGTGGGTGTTTCGATGATCGAAACACCGAAACGATAGGAGGGACCCGAATGGTACCCACCTTGTTCCGAGGTAGGGGGCATATCCCCCCTACTTTGTTCCGAGGGGTTGGCGTTATCGCCAATAACTTTCAGCTTTAGGTATTGGCGTTATCGCCAATACCTTTGTAGAACGAAACGGGGATCAGCTGGTTCATGGGTTTACTCCGATGGGTAAAGAAGAACGGTGATTAGGCGGCTTGCGCCATAGGCTGATGGCTACCGTTATAGATATGGCGCTGTGGTGATGACAAGTTTGCGATCAAGTGCGCTGCAGGTCACGGTTATTGCGGCGTCATTCGTCCAAACTTTTTCTATTCTCAGAATATTCGTGCTAACAATGGTCTCCGCTGGGTAGTTGGCTTTCACCGCCCCAACGAGTTGTTCCAACACCACGATACATGCCCCATAATCAACTTGTTTCGTTTCGCTAGACGCTTTGCCTTGCGCGGGATAGTGACCACTTTCCACCATGCCTCCAAGCTCGGCCGGTGTATAAGTTCTCCCAGCTGTTGCAGATGGTGCCGTAAAGCACAATGCAATGAGCAAAACAGCAAATTTCGACTTATGAATCATATTCTTTTCCTTGTGATCACCGGCAAATCGACTCGCACGGCACGCCGTCGTGATCGCGATCCAGCCGGCTTAACCCGCATTGCTCCAGATAAAAACGAGCTTCGGCGCATGAACTCATGTCCCCGCAACGGCTTTTCCCGCCACAACTGAAGCCAGTTTTACTTCCTTTATCTTCTACATCGGTCCCCCACGTGCCTGTCGAACTCGCTGCCACGGATTTCGCTTTTGCCTTTTTGGCACCGCCACCGTGCCGGTATTCCCAGGGGGGAATCGGATTTGCGTCGGCCCATAGCCCCAACTTGGCGGCGCGTGCCTCGGCCTCGGCCAGTTTTAGAGCGGTATCCTTGCCATACTGGACATAAAACCAAGCCATGCCGCGCTTCACTTGCTTGGCATTCGCATCAATGCCGTCACAAAAGACCCGCCCGAGAACCCGCCCGTATTTGTCATGGCCCTCGTCACGGATCGTCGCATTCTTCCCAAAACACAATTCGGAGAGCGATTGTTTCGAGCGCTGCCCATAGTCTTGCCTGGACTCCGGCGCGTCGATTTCTACGAGCCTTACCTTGGTTCCACGCCCGGCCTTCGTCACGGTAAGCGTATCGCCGTCGCTAACTCCAACTACCTTGCCGGTCCACTCGGCAGCCCAAGCTGCCAACGAGCAAAGCATCAGCAGAACGCCCAATAGATTTTTCATCTTTTGATCCTCCCCCTTAAGTGGTTGATAGGCGAAAAAGCTCAACTTTATGTAGCCGATACAAATAGCCCCGTCAGCGAAAAATTCACGTTACCGCTAACTCGTAAACGCAACACTACACTTTATTCTGGTTACCCTTCGCCTGTTTTTTGAGTTCGGCCAGTTCTCGCTCCATCTCCTTCATTCGTTTAATTTTTTCAAGCTCTTCCTGAATCTCTTCTTGCCCTTTCTCATCGAGCATTTCGATGAGGTCGAGGAGTTTCTTCTTGCGCGGCGTCAGCTCATAGCGGCCTTGCGGCTCGGCGGTGCCGGTACGCACGCCGGTGAGGATGTATTGCACGTCCGCGCCCGCGGCGGCGATGGCGGCAAGGTAAACCGCGTCAGGAACCCGTTCTCCTTTTTCGTAATTGGACTGAGTTTGTCTTGTGGCTCCAGCGAGAGCAGCGAAGTCGGTCTGGTTTTGCTTTAACCGCTCGCGCTCATCGCGCAGTCTTCTTCCCATGGAATCATCTGCTTCCATCTGCGCTACTCGTAATGGAAATATTTGTTGACAGTGGAAGCGATCGTTTCCATAATTGCCGCCACACAAATTAAATAAAGCAAAAACTTGCGCATCTTGGACAAAAAAAGAGGACCGTCATGCCGTCGCTGAATATCGTTGAACGCATTGTCACCCGACATCTGACCCTGTCATATCAGGGTCGGGTTTATCCGGCACGCGGCTTTTTGCCCGGCGACGTAGTTTTGGTTGAGCCGCTTCCCGCGCGAAATGCGTTGCGAATTCTAGGCCGGCGTGAACCGCGACCAGACATTTCTGCATCAATCGCCCCTCTTCACAGTCGGCGGCATATTGATCGTGCAAAGAACACGCATAGGCATTGGGACAGTTGGACCACAGCCGATAGAACGCCTCCCAATCGAAGAGCCCGCGCTCATCACGCGCCTGTTCCAGCCAACTCTCCGGAGCACACGCATGTCCACAAAACGGACAGCGGATCCGCGGAGGGTACGACTTTTCGCCGGCAGGTAAAGGCAAAAATCGTTCTACCTCGACCCGACTATGACATTTGATGCACCGATAAGAAATTGCGCCCATAACCCTCTCTTTTTGCGTTGTTAAACAGGTAAGCCATGCACGCCATCGCCCGCGCGATCGAAACGCCCCCAAAACCCCGACACGGAACCGTCACTATGGACCCTTACGACATCATCGCGGCCATCAAGAAGGCCGGCAGCAGTCAGAAGAAGATCGCCGATGCGGTGAACCGCTCGCCGACCACGGTCAATCACGTCATCTTCGGCCGCGCCAGCTCCCGCCGGATCGCCGACGAAATCAGCCGCGTGACCAAGATTCCGGTTTCCAAGCTCTGGCCCGGCCGCTATGACGACAAAAAGTAAGGAGTCCGCCATGATCGATATTAACGAATGGGGCTTCACGGATATCGCCTGTCAGATTGGAGCCGATTGGCGCGCGCCTCGTCCAGATAGTCGGCAATCTGCCGAATCGTCCGTTTCGACGTCTCCAGCCGTTCCCCCGGCGGGTTCTCCAGCTCATCGGCATGAACCCGCAATCGATGGCAAAACCGAGGACCGTTGATGGCTTCCCGATTTTCCATGTCGGCGATCAAGGCCATGACAACTTTGGCTAAACCGTCGATCCGCCCCGCCAGTTCATTGAATTCCTCGGCGCTCATGAGGCTATCCCCCGTTGTGTGGTTTGCGACGGGGGAATTTTTACAGGGCGCAACAGTGTTGCATAGAGCGAAAACGGATTTTTGTTCTGACGCTGCTCGCGGAGGTCATTTCCGAACATGAGCCGAAATTGGAAACGCATTCAGCCGACCAGCCTTTTGCATGCCTTGAGGCTCTGCAAAGACTACGCCCGCGAGAAGCACAACCGCTCGGTCGAGCGGATCGCCGATCTGATGGGCGTCTCGCCGGATCTTCTTTACAAGTGGCTGGGCAACGGCCGCATGCCAGCGAGCCTGATCCCGGCGTACGAAATGGCGTGCGGCATCGACTATGTCTCCCGCTGGCTGGTGATTTCGGCCGGCAAGCTGGTGATCGACATTCCGACCGGCAAGGTCGCCAAGCCGGGGGGCATCCACGAGTTACAAGACATTCTCAACGCCGCGGTCGGCAGCCTGATCCGGTTCTACAACGGCCGGACCGAGGCGCCGGAAACTCTCGCCGCGGCTCAGTCCGCGCTGGAGGGCCTGGCTCTGCACCGCGGCAACGTGGCGAAGCACACCCAACCCGAACTCGATTTTGGAGGCGAATCATGACCGAGGGGCAATTGAGCTACGCATTGAGTAAACAGGTACCCGACATGGCGCGCGGATTCGTCATCCAGACCAGCTACGGCGATCTGACGATCGACAGCGAAGAGGCGGAAGCGTTCGCCCGCCTGGCCGAGCGTGTGTTGCTTAAACGGCTGGCGAAGCAGCGGCACAATGCCCAGGACCGCACCGCGCCGAACGTTCGTTCGGCGACCGCCGGAGGCGCGGCATGAGCAAAACCCAGACTGTGGAGGCGGGTGAAAAGGTCCTGGACGTGCTCCGGGTTCTGGAGCGCAACTTCGCTCACGGCTACAGCCCGACGGAGCTGGCCAAGGCTACCGGCCTCCCGGCCAGCGCCATCACCCGCTATGTGGCCACGCTGGAGGCCAAGGGCTACGCGGAGCGGATTCCGGAAACCGGGCGGATTCGGATCAGTCACCGACTCGGACAGGTGGCTATTCAGATCATGAACTCGCTCGACGCTGCGCAGAGCCGATTGGAAGAGTCCCGCAACCGGCTGATGAGGCATCTCGGATGAAACGGGTCACGGCGGCGGAATACGAGCGGCTGCGCCAGGAGGTGGAACACACCCGTCGCGGGCTGGCCATCGCCGAAATCCATTTGAAGTTCGAGGAATTGCAGGTGCGCGAATGGCGGCGCGCCCATGCCGAGGCCAGGCTGTCATTCATCAACGCAGAAGTCATCACCGAAACGGAGTAACACATGTCACGAACCCCACGCGAAACCGATGTGCCGGATCACGCCCTGACGGACGCCGATACGCCTGCACTGTCGGCTCTGGCGGAGACCGCCAGCCAAATGGCAGCGGCGGACGCCGTAATTCTCGATACGTTTGAATCGGCCAAGATGCTCGGCCGCATGGAAGCAATGCAATTCATCGCGACCGTCGCGGAAAAAGCCCAAGCAGAAATGTTCATTCATTTCAAAGAAAGCAAGAGATACAAGGGCTTGCCATATCGAGGCGAAAACGGAGAGTCGCGACACGTCGCGACTTTGGATGAATTTTGCCAAGCGTATTTTGGGAAATCACAACGCCGACTACAGGAGCTTGCCGCCAACTATCACCTGCTCGGCCCGGAGCTCTACGAGCAAGCCGAACGTATCGGCCTTCGCCAACGCGACTACAACGCGCTCAAGGCGCTGCCTGCTCAAGATCAGGAGATCGTCAAGCAGGCCATCGAGGCCGAAGACCGCTCCCGCGTCATCGACCTGATGCAGGAGATGGCCGTCAAGCACGGCAAGGAGAAGGAAGCCGCGCGAGCCGAAATGGACGCCAAGGACAAACAAATCGCCGACCTCAAGGGCGACCTCGACGCCAAGGCCAAACTCATCGCGGCCAAGAACGAGAAGATCGACGAACTGGCCACCAAGCTGGAGCGCAAGCAAGACGAGCCGCCGCTCCTGACCACCATCAAGTACATCGAGGATCTGCACGCCGAGACGCTGGCCATCGCCACCCGGATTCAGGCGAGCCTCGTGGCCCGATTCACCGCGGTGATCGAGGCGCACGGCGACGAGGGAAATGCCCATGCGCGGCTTTTAGTCGCGCAGTCCCTGGGGCAAATCGTTTCGGCCGCGCGAACCGTCGCCGCCGATTTCGACGTACTGCCCGCCGAGGACGCCCCCTCTATTTTCCGCGAAGCGGCCGGCGACGATGACCGCGAAATCTGGGCGAAGATCAACGCCGATCTCGCGGAACAGAACGCCCAAGCCGGCACGGTGAACTGATCATGGACCTGCACCGCCTCCGCGTCGCCGATCGCTACGCCAAGCTGTTGGCCGAAACGCCGCACAGCGAAAAGGGGCCGGTCGTCGAGGCCGGCGCCGCCGAGCTCGGCATTTCGAAACCGGCGTTTTACCGGCTGCTGCAGCGGGTCACCGTGAGCGACCGCAAGCGGCGCGCCGATGCCGGCGGCTTTGAGCTCTCGCGGGAAGAAGCGGACACGATCAGCGCCTATCTGATGGAGGGCTATCGGCTGAACGAGAAGCGCGGGCGCACCTTGGAAACGACGGTGGACGTTTTACGCGCCAACGGCGAGATCCGCGCGGAGCGGGTGGATGTCGCAACCGGCGAAATCCGCCCCTTGTCCTATTCGGCCATCGCCCGCGCATTGCGCGGCTACGGGGTGCACCCGGAGCAACTCCGCCGGCCGACCCCGCACCAGGCGCTCAAGAGCCGGCACCCGAACCATGTCTGGCAGGTGGACGGCTCGGTGTGCGTGCTCTACTACCTGCCGGCCGGCGGCGTGGGTGTAGAGGAGCTCGACCCGGCCGTCCACTACAAGAACAAGCCGCACAACCTCAAGGCGATCGAAGAACAGCGCGTCATCCGCTACGTGCTGACCGACCACGCCACCAACGTGATCCGCTGGCGCTATTACCCGCACGCCGAGACCGCCGAGCACACCGTCCGCTTCTTGGCCTGGGCGATGGCGCCCAAGACGAACCCCAGCGATCCGTTTCACGGCCGGCCGGCCATTCTGATGGTCGACCCCGGCGCGACGGCCGGTGGTTTGGTCAAGCGCTTCTGCGCCCGGCTCGGTATCCATCTGATCGTCAACAAACGGCGCAACGCCAGGGCCAAGGGGAGCGTCGAAGGCGCCCAGAACCGGGTCGAGCTGGCGTTCGAGCACGGCCTTCGCGATCAGAAAACCGCGATCCGGAGCTTCGAGCAGCTCAACCAGGCCGCCGAGGTGTTCCAGCTCTGGTGGAACGCGACCAAGACGCACACCCGCCATGGCATGACCCGGTTCGACGCTTGGATGCACATTCGCGAGCACGAATTGATCAAAACTCGGTCCGAGGCGGTGCTCCTTTCCCTCGCGACACGGGAGCCGCAAAAGCGACGCGTGAACGGCGACCTGACCGCCGAGTTCCAGGGACGCACCTGGAGCGTCAAGGATGTGCCGGGCGTCATGGTCAAGGGCGACGTGTTCCTGCACTGGCACCCCTTCGAGGAGTGCGCCATGGCGGTGGTGACCGACGCCGACGGCCACGAGCGGCACATCGAGCTTTTGGACGTGACCGGCACGGTCGATCCGCTCAATGGCGAGTGGGGCTTCCTGAAAAGCTCCGCCGAAATCGGCGAGGAGTTCAAATCGCCCGGCGACACCGAGACCGATAGGAACCGGAAACGCATTTCGATGCTCGCCAGCGGCGTGAAAAACCTGAAAGCCGACGAAAAGGCGCGGGGCCGGAAGGACTTTCAATCGTTCGAAGGCCGAATCGACCCCTACAAGGAAGCCAGGGAAACGGAACTCCCGGCCTATCTCGCGAAGCGCGGCACGGATCTCCAGATCGCCGCGCCCACGGTCGAGCTGATCCCGCTCAACCACGTGCAAGCCGCCAAGTGGCTTCGCGCCAGGCTGGGCTCCGACTGGCGGCCGGAGCATTTGCAACAGATTCAGCGGGAATACCCGGACGGGGTCCCCGAAACCGAACTGCCCGCTCTGGCCGAGCGCCTGAGCCGGGGAGAAGTCCGCCAGCCGAGGCTGGCGATTGTGAAGTAAAGGAGGGTAGACGATGACGAAAGCTGAATTGATCAGGACCGTGGCCCACGAGTTGAAGGGCGGCGTGCCGGAGGAAACCGTGGAGCAGGTCGTGAATGCCATCGGCAAGGTGGTGTCGGAAGCATTCGAGGCCGGCGAAAATATAGAAATTCTAGTGCCTGGAATGGACGCCATCGGCTGGGCTCTGCTCCAGATTCGAACCGAACTGCAAAAGTCGACTGCCAGATTTCCTAAGTTACACAGCCTACACGAGGGTTACGCCGTGATCCGGGAGGCGCTCGAAGACCTCTGGGACGAAGTGAAGGTGGACAACGAGGCCTCGGCCGCAGATGAAGCCATCCAGGTGGCGTCAATGGCCGTCCGGTTTGTAGTGGAACTGGGGCTGGAAGACTGATCGGCCATGGAAGTCACCATCACACTGCGCGACGACCCGCTGGCGGAAAACCCGGACAACGTGGACGGCAATGTGACATTCGATCCGCCGTTATCGGAGCAGGAACGGATCTCGCCGGCGGCGGCGCTGGCGGTTCAGTTCATCGAGTCGATCTGGCTGTTCAACGAAAAAAACCGCCGGCATGGCCTTGCGACCCGGACGGAGAAGGCCGATGGCCATTAAGTTGAAAGCCGTTCTCGCCGAGCACGGCATCCGCCTGGCGGAGCTGGCGCGGGCGGTCGGCATCAGCCGGCCGACGCTGTCGCTGATCTGCAATCACGGGAAATGGCCGAAAACGCCGGCACGCGCCGAGCTTGAAAACAGGATTTATCACTACCTGTTGTTTCGGCCGGATAACCAAGACTGGAACTTGAACTGGCTGTTCGGAAAGGTGGCTGACGAGTGCGCGAACACTCGCCAGCCGGTCGACATCGCTCCGGCGAAAACCGGAGCCACATCGGAGGAAGACTTTATGTTACTGCGAAAACAAGGGCTGACACCAGCCGCGAAAAAGCATTTTGGTCTGTTCCGCGATCCCTTCGCGGACGACGTGCAGGAGACCGACGACGTATTCGTCTCGCCCGATATCCGCTACGTGCGGGAGGCGATGTTCCAGACCGCGAAGCACGGCGGCTTTCTGGCCGTGGTCGGGGAATCGGGCGCGGGCAAATCGACGCTCGCGGACGACATCGAGGACCGGATCGTCCGGGAGGAGCTGTCGATCACCATCATCCGCCCCTACGTGGTAGGGATGGAGGGCGACGACACCAAGGGCAAGCGCCTGAAGGCCGGGGCGATCCTCGACGCGATCCTCCGGAAGGTCGCCCCGTCCTCGCCCAGGCCCTCGGACCTTCAGAACAAGACGGCCCGCGCGCATGACGCCCTGATCGCCTCGCACCAGGCCGGCAACCGCCACTGCCTGATCCTGGACGAAGCCCACCGGCTGGCGCCGCCGACCCTGAAGCATTTGAAAGGGTTTTACGAGCTGAAGCTCGGGCACGCCAAGCTCTTGTCCATCATCCTGATCGGGCAGCCGGAACTTCGGCTGCGGCTGGACGAGCGCAACCCGGAGCTCCGCGAAGTGACTCAGCGGTGCGAAGTGGTGGAGCTGCCGCCCCTGGACGCCCGGCTGGAGGAGTATGTCGCGTTCAAGCTCAAACGGATCGGCAAGGAACCGGCGGAGGTATTCGAACCCGACGCCCTGGACGCGGTGCGTGCCCGGCTGACGTTCGCACCCGCCGGGTCATCCGGCCGGCCTGCGCGGGCGGCGGAGCGCGTGAGCCTCCTCTATCCCCTGGCCGTCAATAACCTGATCACCGGCGCCCTGAACCTCGCCGCCGAACTCGGCGCGCCCAAGGTCGGCGCGGATTTGGTCAAGGAGGTCTGATGGAACTCGTGATCGACAAGAAAAACATCCCCCTGAGCGGCATCCAAGTGGCAGTCTCGCCCGCCATAGGGACGGTGCTGATGGTGATTCTGGGGGAAAGCCGCCTGCCGGCCGGGGCGCTGGAGCTGTCGACGGAACAGGCGCGGGATCTCGGCCGAATGCTGCTGTCAGCGGCGACCGTGCCGGCGGCGGTCCTGCAAGCTCAGGGCGAACTTAAGCCCAAGATGAACTAGGGGAATCGTGAGATGAAGAAAGACGCCATCGACAGAAACAAACATCTGGCCCGTACCCTGCGCCTCGCGGCGGTCGCGGCGGAGGATCTCGCCGAGCGCGGCATCGAGGTGATGACGGTGTGCTGCCTTGGGCGGCTGCCGGTGCTGACGCTGCGCTGGTCGCCGTCCTGCCGGCAGTTGGGCGGGGAGCGGATCGGCCGCGGCGGTTCCGGCGGGGAGCGCTACGTCCGGCGCGAAGCGCCGTACCACGGCGTGACGGTCCGGTGGGACGAACCGGAAAACCGCCCGGAACGGAGCGGCGGTTTTTTGCGTCTCGGCCGGGTTGGGGTGCAGCCATGAGCGCCGCCATCATCGGGGCCGTGCTGATTTTCTGCAGCGGCGTGTTCGCCGGGCTGTGGCTCGGCGTGCTGCTGGAGCGGGGCCGCGCGCCCGAGCCGGACGAACATGGCGAGGTTGCCCACTGCGGCGAGCCTCCGGCCGGCCTGCGCCGGACGGTGACGGCGTGGAACGATGACTTTTATCTGCCGGAGCGCTGATGAAGCTCACCTGTCCATCATGCGGCGCGTTGATGAGCCTGGATGTGGTGGTGACCCACGACGGCGCGCGGGAGGCGGTGCAGATCGCGCTGCAACTCCCGGCGCCTCTGGGCAAGCTCCTCATCCAGTACGTCGCGCTGTTCCGCCCGAAAACCCGGCAGATCTCGCTGGATCGTCTGGCGGCGCTGCTTGGAGACCTGTTGCCGCTGATCCAGGCGGCGCAGATCAAGCGCGACGGCCGGATCTGGCCCGCCCCGCAGGAAGTCTGGGCGGCGGCGCTCCAGGACATGGTCACCCGCCGCGACGGCCTGACCCTGCCGCTGAAGTCGCACGGCTATCTCCTGGAGATCATCGCCGGGATCGGCGAGAAGGCGGTGGCCAAGGCCGAGGCGCAGCGCGAGGAACAGCGCCGCTACCAACCGGAAGGAAAACGGGCAGGAGCCCCGACCTCGTCCGCGGATGCGGCCAACCGGACGGCCGCGATGCGAGCGGCGTTGAAGAAATGACTTCCGTTTTTTTCACCTGATCTGAGGTAACCATGGCACGCAAACGCATCGAAGGCACGCAGTTTTCAACCTGGGACGACGTGGACCAGGCGCTCCGGGAGATCGGCGAGATCGACCGGGATCTCGCGCTGATCGAGGGAGACACCAACCACGCGATCGACGAACTCAAGGCCAAGGCGAAAACCGACTCCAAACCGCTCCTCGACCGGAAGGCGGCGCTGGAACTCGCGATGAAGGAGTTCTGCGAAGCGAACCGGGGCGAATTCGCCAAGGTGAAGACCAAGGCGCTGACGTTCGGCAGCGTCGGCTTCCGGCTTTCCACCAAGATCGTCATCCGGCGGATCGGCGATACGGTCCAGGCGCTGAAGGATCTGGGCCTGGCTCAGTGCCTCCGCATCAAGGAAGAGCCGGACAAGGAAGCGATGAAGAGCCTGTCGGCCGAGACCCTCGCCGAGGTCGGCGCGTCGTTACGGACCGAGAACGCCTTCGGCTATGAGATCGACCGGGCCAAGCTGCCGGAGGTGGCATGAGTCACACACCCGAAGAACTGCGGCTGCAAGCCGAACGCTATCGGCAGCGCGCGGCGGATATCCGCCAAGGCGCGCAATATGCCGATTCGTCCCAGGCGCGGCAGCACGACGAACAGGCCGCGCGCGATTATGAGTCGCGCGCCGCCGAGCTGGAGCGACAAGCCGCGGCATTGGAAGTCGAGCGGGCGGAAGGCTGCACGGTCGGCGAGGCGCATCCGGCGGCCGCTCCGGGATCGGATTAGGTTGAGGTCGGTCTAATGGTTTCCGCGCGGTTGACAGCGTTTTTGCCTTCGGCTAGGGTGTTGCCGTCCCTGCAAAAAACAGGGATCGGGAATACCACCCCGCGATCAACGAAGCGCAAAACACGCGCCCGCGTGTTTTTCTTTGCCTGCTTGCCAGCACTTTACCGAGTTATGGCGGGCGGCATCGGGCCGTCCTCGGACGGGCCGCGTCCTTCGTTGCGCGGTAGTGGTATCCCGGTGTCGTCCGCCACCCATCGCATACCACCGATGCGTGGCGGTTCCCAACTTCAACGGAGAACTGTCATGGCTATATCCACTCGCGCCAGCGCGCAAATCATTCCGTTTCCGTCCTCGCGTTCCCGCCGTTTCGATCCGCCCAACTCGGTGGGTCAAAAGCGTGCCCGTCAACTCATCCAACGGACCATTGAAATCATGCTCCGGGAACCCTACCGCCAAGACTCAAAATCAGGAGACCGTCATGAGTAACGAGCTTGTTCACATCCACGATAAACACGCCACGACCACCTCGCTGATCGTGGCTGAGAAGTTCGGAAAACAGCACGCACACGTGCTTAGAGCAATTCAAAGATTGCTTGCCGAATGTCCCGACAAGGAATTTAGCGAATCCAATTTTGGATTGGCTAACTACATCGACGAGCAGGGTAAACCTCGCCCAATGTATGAAATTGCCCGCGACGGATTCTCACTGTTGGTCATGGGCTTCACCGGTTCAGAAGCCCTGGCCTGGAAGCTGAAATTCATCGCCGCCTTCAACGCGCTGGAAGCGCAGGTGCTGGAACGCCTGAAGGCTGACGTTAAATGGGAGTCGGATCACATCGAGCAAGCCAAGGCGTACTGGTTCAAGCGCCGCCCGCATTGGAAGCCCATCTATGAGCTGCTGATTCGAAGTTCGCTGGAGCCCAAGAGCATTGCGGAGCGCATCGGCAAATCGGTGGCCTCCGTGCGGCGGGCGATTCACCGCATGATCGAGGTCGGCGTTCTCCATCCACGATTGGTCCGCGAGGCTATCAATCAATCGGCATTTGCGCGCCAGCTCACCCGTTCGGGTGTATTCGATCGCTGGGGCAAGAAGGCCAAGCAACTCGATCTGTTTGCATTGGAGGCTTAACAGTGGATCCGCGCCAGCGCCTCATCCGTCTGATCCACGTCGGCAAGGGCCGGCTCAAGCTGGAGGACGAGGTTTACCGGAAGCTCTTGCAGTCCGCCACGGGCAAAACGTCCACCACCGAGATGCGCGTCGATCAGCTGGAGGATGTGCTGGCGCGGCTGAAAAAGTTGGGCTTCAAGGTCCGGGTGCCGAAGGCGAAGGGCGAGCAGCGCCGGCTGGCGCACAACTCCCAGGATCGGAAGATTCGGGCGCTGTGGCTGGCGCTGCACGAAGCGGGCGCGGTGCGCGATCCGTCCGAAGCGGCGCTCAACGCCTGGGTGAAGCGGGAAACCGGCGTCGAGGCGTTGCAGTGGGCGGACGATGGGCAAGCATCCAAGCTGATCGAGAAGTTGAAAATGTGGCTGAAGCGGGTGAACCGGACCGATGGATAAGGCCCTGCTGCCGCCGATCGTGCAGGAGTTCGTCGAGGTCGCGGGCCTCGAGGCGGCGCTCAAGCTGGTGGACGCCTATGGCGGCACGCGCGTGTGGTTTCCCGAGCGGCCGGAGCCGGACCATCATCTGGTCAAAGCCCTGGGGGACGCGGCCTATGCGCTCTGCGAGCGGTTCGCGCTGGAGTGGATCGATATCCCGAAATGCGCGCGGGCATTGCGCGCGGTCCGGGATGCCGCTATCGTAGAAAAGCTCCGGCAGGGGCGCACTCAGGCCGAAGTCGCCCGCGAAGTCGGCCTCACCTGGCGCCAAGTCGCCAACATTGCCGCTCGCTACCGGGCCATGGAGCCCGATCCCCAGCCCGATCTGTTCGGGGTGATTTAAACCGCCCTCTCACTCGGGGAGAGGGAGAAAATCCCCCGCTGAAACCTTTCATCTGCCGGCCATTTTCCCGCCTCCCTATCATCGCACCCATTGCGGCGTAGGGAAGAGGTCCATCCCGCCGGGTTCATACCCCGGAGACCGCCGGTTCGAATCCGGCCGCCGCTACCACTTTAACGGCGGCGACATGACACGCGATC
>Ga0196981_1000362_pt1 | contig 17028 bp, 29 predicted proteins | sample S3_2013CmetaG_FD_155462 | JGI IMG/M metagenome (GOLD analysis project Ga0196981, IMG submission 155462) | Soil microbial communities from Anza Borrego desert, Southern California, United States - S3_20-13C | ecosystem: Environmental > Terrestrial > Soil > Desert | place: USA: California... | reverse complement strand
CGCTTAACTCGTCTGTCATTTAGTAAATCAGACATTCTTATTCCACGCTCTATTCCTCCGACAATATCAGGAGCTTGTTGATTTAAATAAAACGAATGTTCAATAGGCATTTATCCCCCTACGCCGTCGTATTCCAGTTGTAACCAGAAAGACCTGAAAAATTGTTGTAGTTTTGCGGCATTACTTGAGACTGCATAGTCCCTTTTCCTCCGCCGCCCATACCTGCATAAGTTGCTAATCCCTGAAATCCCATTCCTGCTAAGTTTGCTAGTTTATTTCCGTGTCCGATTTCAGCAGCAGCGTTGGCGTTACCAAGACCCATCTTAATGTCGGCATTTCCTGAACCATACGCTCCAGCGTAACCCGCAGCATTTTGATAAGCATTTTGCCCAAGGCCTGCGAGATACGACATAGTATTAAAATTTCTGTTGTAAGCGTTGTTGTATTCATTTGCCGCAAAGTTTTGATTGTATCCAGTTAGAGCTTTAAGAGCTGCGCCTGATCTTCCCATGCCTCTAGCTGCTAGAGCTGAATTTAATCCTTGTAGTCCTTGGTTAAGTCTAAATTGATAACCTGGATCTTCTTGAAAATTGAAATTCTGTAAACCTGCAAGACCTGCTAGGCCAGCTTTTTGCCAAGGAGCTACGTGCTCCATTTGCCTGTCATAGCCTTGTCGTAAATAAAAATTTGCGTCAGCAGCAGAATTTGCTTGATGTGAAATTGCTGCGTCTTTTGAGCCTGTTGTTATTCCTAAACCGTCTGTAATGCCTTTAACTAAGCCGCCCATTAAATCTCCTTCACTATTAAAAGAATGTTGTTGTTTGCTTGATGTAATTTAAAACCAACTTTTAAAGCTGCGCTTAAAGATCTGTTGCAGCCTGGATCATTAAGATAAATGTTTGCCGACATGTATTTGCACTGACAATCCTTAGCGATTAGTTCTAAGGTTTCAATCAACTCTTTAAAAGCAGGTCCACCTCTATAAGGCTCATCAATAAACATTTCTACGATGTAACACTCATCAGAGTGAATTCTGTAAAATACAAAACCTTTTTGATTTTGAATGAGGTCGGCATTTTGACGTTCTTTCATATATTTTTCAAACATTAGCCAACCCTCGAATACGATGAATGTTTTGCTTTCATTTCTCTAACTCTAAATACGATTCTTGAAATCGAAACAGTTCCAGCGATATTTGAACTTGTGTACTGAACTTGACCCGCTGACGTGATTGATAATGTTATTCCTGAACCTGAAGGTCCATTTGACAACGTCCAATTATTTGCGCGTTTATTATATCTAACTCTAAAAGTTCCATCTTCGTTTGATTCTGTGCCTGAGTGAACTCTTTGAATAAAATAATCAATCATTGCTTGAGAAGTATATTGATGATCAAAAATTAAAGGCGTGATATTAGCCGCAACTCCTGTGTTATTAGCAAGATCAAATGCCTCTTCTTGTCCTAAGTATCCGATAGCGTTTAGAATCAATTGAAAAAACTGCTGCCATTCTCTTGAGAGATTCCCTAATTTATCGGTAATCGTAGAAGAAAAAGGCGCTTTAGATGAAAATTTCATCTCGCCGCCAATTCTGCATCTATTTCAGCAGATAATAAGACCGCAGGAACAGGATCAGTCATTGAGACTTCATAAACTCTGTCTCTTGTAATTCCTAATTGACGCCATATAAGTCTTGTAAATCTTTTTCCTAATTTACCAAGTGATTTCCATTTTTCATTTGACCATGTGTATCCGCCGTCATCTGAAAATCTCATCATGATTTGTGGATCATGGCCTTGAACAGTAGAAGCGCCGTCTAATCCGACACCAACTTGCATGTCTAATTCAAAAGAATTGTGTTTTACTCTTTTTCGTCCTTCAGAAATATGCGGAGAAGATCTTAACCTCTTAATATAAGCAGAATCATGAGTGTAATAAGAATTATCAAACAAATAGATTTTTGCGTTTTCATAGTCGCCTCCAATGTGGCCACCATAATTTTGATAGAAAGCATGACACTGAATTCTATCTCTCTCTAATACGCCATTTTCTAAATAACATCGCTCATGCCATTGTTTTGTAGAAAGATCATAGCAAAGAGTCGTTTCAGCAAAGTTAATAACGTAAAATAAATGTCCTTCATCTTGGTATGCGTAAGCTCTTGCGTCTTCTACGTTTTCATAGCCAGCGATCATGGTTTCAATTGCATGAGTAGATACTCTTTGATGTTGCGGACCCGAAGCGGCAAAGACTGTTCCTTGGCCTTTTTCATCTCGGCCAAGCCAGAATATAACGCCGCCAACTTTAGCGACGCTAAAAGGCGCTAGACACCCGTTTTCAATGAAACCGCCTGGCATTCTTTCAAACGGAAAATCAGCATTTCCGGTATTAGCGAGAATTTCTACTGATCTTTCGTTTAAAAGCCATAAGTCACGGTTGTTTTTTTCTATTGCTACGATTGAATCTGGATTTCCTTCAGCCGACGCAAAACTTAATGCATCTACCGTAAGGCTTCCCCATTCGCTCACGTAATATTGATTTGATCCTTCAATTATAAATACTAAATACCCATCAACTTCTTTAACTTGCGTTGCTCTTTGTACTGGAACAAATCCAGCAGCAGTAAAGGTTTGAAAAGTCTCGGTTGATGGACCTGTTTTTCGATAGACATAATTCTCTGTTGATCCATCTACAAATACTGTGACTCCGTAGTCTTGCGCTAGCGAAGCAGCAGAAACAGGACCTGACGCTGTTCCTAAATTTCCTAAAAGTAAAGTTGACCATGAAGTAGTGGAACTAAATTCCACTCTGTACACTTGGCTTCCTGTTACTACAAATAATCTATTTAACTGTAAATAAGAACCGTCATCTTCTTGTAATCCATCAAAATGAATTAACCTTATAGGGCCGGTCCCTAGTTCCATGATCTTTCTGTAACCAGGAGTTCCTTTTAAATATTGGATTTGTCCTTCTTTAGGGGAGCCCGATTCATCAATTTCAGGATACCAATTCACTGAACGCTGACAGTTAACGTTCTTTGAAGGCAAGTTATATGCTTGTCCGACAAAGCCGTTAAGTTTCATACTGCCCCGACGTTATGTTGTAGACTCCTTCTTGAGTTAAATCAGAAGTCATCTTTGAAGGTTCAAAGCTAGCTCTTGAGCATGAAATAAAAGAATTTTTAGCTGTGTCTTTTAAGTCTTGAGATGCGACTAAACCATAAGACGGAGAAAGTTCTACCGCCATATTATTGACAATCATGTCTTCAAAACCTGCGGGTAAAGAGACTGAGTCCGTTAGCGCTGAGTAACTTACGATTTTCTTTTTTGAAAACAAATCTACTGTGTAGGTCTGATCAGGCTTTGGCCAAAATCTTAAATATGCCCCTTCGCCTCTTGAATCAAAAAATAGCTTAGAAGGCTGTCCCGATTGTTGTTTAGAATGAATGGCTGCATATTCTTCAGCAGTGATTAAATCTAAATGATGTCTAACATCGCTAATAACCAACGAAGCGGAGATAATTTGAATTGGTGCTTGAGTATTGAAAGTAAGCCCTGTTCCGATTGTAGCTCCCAAGCCAGTCGAAACGCCGATTGATAGTGAGTCATTGACAGTCTTGTAAACTACAAACCCATCATTAGACCAACGCTCTAACAGACGATTTAACTTACGTAATGCAAATGCGCTATCTTCAGCAGACAAAGATTCATTTGCTGCTAAGATTCCAGCTTCTACAAAAGCATCTGTTAAAAGGTCTCTGACTGTTGCCATTATTTTTTAACTTTCTTTTTAGGTTTAACTTTTCCAAGCTCCTCATCTAAAGACGCGCTAACAGCAATTTCTTCCGCCTCTTTAACTGAGAGATTTTTATAAATCGGCTTCACATATTCAAAGTGATCTTCAGGCAGAAACATTCCTGGATTATCAAGCCAGTCCTCATGTTCTTCTGCTTCAGAATGAATTTCTTTTTTACCTAATGTTTTGTGATAAACGTCCTTCGGATACATATAACTCCTAGAAAAAGGGCCCGAAGGCCCTAATATTAGTTAGCTGCTACCAAACCAAGTTCTTCTAAACGTGCTTCAACTTCAGCCAAACGAGTTTGTAAGTTTTTAACAACTTTCAAAACTGAATTGCCTTCATCTGCAGTCACAAAGCCAAATGGAGAAGAGTTTGTTAAGTTTTGAATTGCATAGTCAGGAGTGCCTGGCTCTGTGTGCGTAATAGCGGTCAACTGTGCCGTCAAAGACGCTGGCTGATCTACCGGAGTCGTTCCGTAAAAACCAACTAAGTCAGACGCCGATTGTCCAACTTGCATTCCGCCACCTGATTTTGGCGTTGCACTTTCTAATGAATCTGTTGCTTCTTGTAATGACATATAAATATATTCCTTTCGTTAAGCGGCCCATTTCTGAGCCGCTAGTTTAATTAAGCTGGTTGTCCTACTACTCTGCAGGCAAGTTCTGGATAAATTGCTTCGTAACCGAAAAGCACATCTAAACGAGTGATTTCGCGGTCATTAACAATGTCGTAATCTTGAACCATACGCAGAGAGATACCTGCATCTTCGTCACGTTTAATCACTGAACCTTGAACCTGTGGAAGATCAACAAACGCAGCAGCTGCGAAGTTTTTATCAAACACTAAGTTTTGTGGAGCGATGATTCCGGCGTAAGAAGAGGCGTGACCAAAGATTGTGATTGCTTTGTTGTTACCTGGAAGAGCATCAACATTCTGATACTGGCCAGAAGCATACAAACCACGATCTAAAGTGATAGTACAATTTCCTGAACCGTCAGAGTTAGCGTCTGCAGTTACTAAAAACTGAGCTAATGCACCTGTAGATTCACGAGTTTGAGGATTTACTTCGTAAACATCAGCGATAGAAATCACATCACCAGCTTTAACAACACCCGTGATAGAGTTTGACCATCCATCAGTTACTAATGAAGTAGACCCAGCAACGTAAGCAGAAGGATAGTTAGTCAGCGGAGTTCCACCCAATGCGCCGATTGTGTGTTTAGGCACGTTCTGAGATGCAAAAAACTGCATGCCAGACGCCATACCCATTGAGCCTTTTTTGTACTGTTTGCTCAACTCATCCTGAGCTTGAAACAATCCAGAAAGACCATTCACTAAAGCTGCTTCAACGTCGTAATCAACAATTGCTTTCAAATTATCGATTGGAGCGCCTGATTTAGCGATCTTTGCTCTAGCTTGACCAAAACCCTTTAGAGTTGATGGGAAAGCTGTGGCGTGAGGAACGCCGACAGAGTGGTAAACTTTTTTGTATAAAGCAGAAAAAATTGTGTGATCTACTTTATTCGCCAAAGCTACCATTGCAGGCTCGATGTAGCGCTCAGAAAACTTGTCTAAAGACAATGCTCTATCTTTACTAGAGAAAGCCATACCGACGTGTTTTTGAGAACTTACTGTCAAGTCTACGTACTTATCGACTGAGTCCTGGATATTCAAAACCGCGCCATCTGTTACTTCATAACGAGAAGGTTTACGGATTGAAATTGTTTGTCCTACTTTGCCGCCGCTTTGAGCGTATTGGCTTGAGTAAGAAAGGTTGATGTTTTTAGTCAGCACTAAGTTATTCTTAAGCTGCATCAAACATTCTTGGGTTATAATTGAGTCTGTTAAAAGACTGTTTGCCATTTGTTATTCCTTTATGCGCGTCTTGCGCGGATTTGCTCCATCCGTAGTTTTTCGTATTCCTGGAATGAAAGGCTTTCGTCATAAATTGACTTTTTAACTTCCGTTTTCGTCCCTGAAATCGGTGCTACTGGTCTTGGAGCGGTTGATTTTTTTACTTCTGTTTTTGGTTTAGTGAGTTTTGCTTCGAGTTTCCCGAATTCAATCGCAGCGTCTTCAGCATCTAAAGAATTTATTTCATTTAAAAGCTCTGGGTTTTTTGCCAGCTCATAAAGCGCAGCAGGACCAACAGGTCTTTTCATGATTAGTTTTGACAAATGTGGGGATAATTCGAAGTCATCATTTTCTTCGATAAATCCCTCAACAACCTTGTCAAAATCTGGGGTTTGTTTTTTAAATTCTTTTAGCCTCTCTTCATGAGAAGCCGCGACGGTTTGAGCTTGCCTTTTAGCCTCTTCCTTGGCTTGCAATGCTTGCGCTTCCTTGCGCTCTTGCTCAACTGTCCATTTTGCTAAAGCTTTTACATAATCAGTATTATTCTCAAACTTTTCTGGTTGTGGTTCTTCTGTCGGCGCATCATTTCTGACAGCGACTTTTGATTCCAATTCAGCAAGTCTTTGAGCTAATTCCTGATTTTTTTGCCTTTCTCTTTCGAGTTTGAGCTTGTAACCGCCTAATTTTTTCGGTTTTTCTTCTTGAACTTCCTCTATTTCTGCTTCGCCATCTTCAACAGCTTTGGCTTCAACTTCGGGTTGCTCAGATTCTATTTTTTCAATTTCCAAAGCTTCTGGTTTTTCGCCTTCGGCCTCAGTTTTTGAAAGTGTTTCTAGGTCCATGAATTTCCTTCCGGTCCAGCGTCGATGCCAGACTCATTGAAATTTTGATTTTCTAATTCAAGTCGTGCGTGTAACTGCTCGTTCTGGTGTTTAATCAGTTCAAGATCAGTCTGTAGAGCGAGCAGAGCCTCTTTGGATTCAAGCTTTGCTGCTTCGATAAGTTCTTGTGATTGTATTTTTGCGAATTCGATTTTTTCTCGGGACGCAAGTTCGAGACGCTTATTTTCAATAATATCAGCCTGGGCTTGCAATTGTTTTTCTTGCTCTTGCATGAGCATTTGCATTTGAGCCATTTGGTTTTGGATTTCAGGAGGGATTTGCTGTTGTTGTTGATCATCCGCAATTCCAGGAGGTAAGGCCTTCTTAAGTCTTTCAGCTAATGCTTGAGCGTCTGGAAAGTCCAAATTCTTAACTGCCAAATCAGCAATTAAAGGAGCTTGCTGAGGAATTGTTTTCATTAAATTTAAAAGGTTTTCAGCCGATTCTTGTCGTTTTGTTGCGTAACTAGGTCCGACATCTACCACCACGTCGTATTTGCCGGAGCCCAGCTGAATTAACTTTCCTTTTTTCTCATCAATGCCGTTTACTTTTGCGAAATCAGGAGTTCCGTCTTCGCCGATCATTCTTAGAATTGTTTCTTCAGTGTAAATTTTAGGAATGAGCTCAACTATTTGGCGGCCACAATGTCTAATCGCCATCGCTTGGTTGTCGATGAAGTGATAGTTAGACGTTTGCGCCTGCATATTTCGGCGCTGAATAGCAATGCCTGATTGTTCATTCGATCTTGCGCCTAGAGAAGCGTCATAAATTCCTGTTGTCGCTTTGATGTCATCACTTGCAAGCATTGACGCTTGAGTAATGGCAGCAATAGCAGGTTCAAAAGATTGTCTTTGTGGAGGACCAATTAAAGTCCCTTTGTGATCAGTAGGAGAATAAGTTAAATAAGGATAGTCCTCGACATTAGCATTTTGCCATTGAGCTTTAAAAGCTTCAGGGATTTGACCTTCAGCTGCCATGAATGGAGCTTTTGGCGTTCTTCCGATTGCCTCAGCTTCATATGATTTCATGTAATTAAACATGCGCTGAGAATCTTTAGCCTGACGAAACACTGACTCTAAATGCCAGCGCCCATCCATATAATAACGAGAACCCCATACTGGAATGATTGGAACGTACGATCCAGCCCATTCTGTACGGTCTAAGATTCTGTCGCCGATGATCTTACACCACTTAACAATTGGTTTTAGCGTGTCTCGTTCATCGATTACGACTTGTCCATCAAGGGGCTTTTCAACTACTGAACCATCGCCTAAACGATAGATTTTAACTTTTTTAAATTCTTTGTAATAGTATTCACAGATTCTGGCTTTATCTTTTGAAAACCAGCCGTCAGTGCTTCCGTTGATTAAGTTATCCCATGTAACATTATCGATTTCGGCGTCTGGATATTCTGCTTCTAATTGATACCTAGAAACCTCATCATGAATAAATGCGTAATTCATGTCTGAACCGTCGATCTCCTGAGAGGCAGGATCAATTAAGACAGAGAAGTGATTTGCAATGGGTTTAATTTTGATTTCTTGATCGAAAGAATCAGGGCTTGTGTAATCTGTGACTAATCTGAAAAATCCGAATGATTTCTCAACTGCACCTTCGCCTGCCAGGTTGTACGCTACTTCTGCGTTTGATGAATATTCGATGTTTCTTACAACGCCTGAGAGGATTTTCGCTGTTTCAATATCCGCCTTATCATCTACCGGAAGAACGTTGATAGCTGGGCGGTTTTGTCTCATCTCATTTGCGATTTGACGGACAAACTGTGGAATTTTATTGATTGTTAAAACTGGTCTTTTTCTTAATTTTCGAGAGTTTAAAATAGCTTGTGGCCATTGATCCCCAGCTCTAAATTTTAAATCTTCTAGCGCTTCATTATAGGCAGGGTCCCAATAGTTTTTAGCCTCTTTGAAGCGTTCTTTTGCTGTCGATAAAATTTCTTCGTCTTGTTTTGACTGTTTTTTTTCGGCCATTAACTACAGCGTGTAGCTATAGATTTCTATAGGATAACTATTAAATAACTATAGTTAGCCCATCCATGAATGATCGCCGGAGTAAGATTCGTATACTTCAGGTTGAAGTATTATTTTAGGGAATTTCGCGCCAAGATCAGGATCTAAAATTCTCGCCATGCAGTCTAGCATGTCATCGTGAGCGCATACTGGAAATGCGTCGTATTCATCTCTTATAAATTCTTCGACGTAATCTAAGCGCTTTTTTTCGTAATTATGGTAAGGAAGTGTTTCTGGTAGAAAAAATCTCTTTTGTTCATAAACAGGAATTAAGGCTTTGATTCGATCTTCTTTGGCTACACGTCCACCCAAAGGAGTTATGTCAAATCTGTAATTTTCTTGTTCTTGAACGTATTTAATATGCTCAATATCGGCCTGCATTCCGTACTCTTCATAAGCTACGGTTAAGGAATATTCTGAAAATTCTCGGTGAAGCTCAAATAGTTTTCTGGCTCGTTCAGCTAGATTCAATCTGTCTCTGATGGCTTTAATAAGATAATAGTTATTGTCAGGAGCAAGTCCAATAACATTCATAACTGTATAGTCTGAGGATTTCTTTTTCTTAGAAGCTGGATCGACAATGATATATAGATTCCACCCCTTTGGGTTAATGGTCTTATAATACATTCGCCATTCAGGCTTAAAACTCATGGCATTGTCAGCAACAGGATTTTGAAGCATTTGGGTTCCAAATATATATGGACCCATTTCTTTTCGCTTCTTAGCTAATTGCTCGGCATTTAGAAATACTGGCTCGCCGTCCATCTTTCCATTGTGAGTAGCTGTGTGAATCCTAGGAATAGCAATGCCGTCTTTAATGACCTCATGATATGTATCGTGCATGTGGTATCTAGTTCCAATCATACGAGCGATACCGTTCTTAGTCCCTAAGTTTGATGACATAGCAAGAGCCGCTGTAGTCTTTTTGATTTGTTCAGGGGTAGACACTGAATCCATTGTTACAACGTCATCATAGACTCTGATTTTAAAGTGCTTAGAAATTGGTTGGCCGTCTACAAGACCCCACGCCTCAACAGTACATTCTTTAGGGTTTGTCTTTCGTTTAACGATAAGCCCAGAATCAAGCGCCCATTTAGGAGCTTCTGTCTGAGGGTTTTTATATAAAATGTCTGGGAATAAATTCTGTAAAAATCTATTAGATTCAAGTTCTCGCTTAATCTGATCCATAAACCCTTTAGCAATGGGTCTTGTGTGTGAGAAAATCCCTATCGTCACATCAGGGTCATTAAGAATATCTTGAATGGTTTTAGCAAAGGTGATGATTGTTGATTTGTAATGATCCCTTGCCCATAAATCTAAATATCCGTCTGGATTTAGTTCGACCTCTCGACATCTATCATAAAGCCAGTCATGGTCTGCATCTCTTCGTTTAAAAGCTTGGGTTAACAAGAAAAACAAATCTTCCTTACATAAACGCCTCAAAGCCTCAGTGTCTGCTGACTCTAAGACTTCAAGGTATAAGGCATTAGATTGTTCTCTAGTTAGGCCTTGGCAAATCATCGCTTCACGAGTTTAAAGTTTTCGCTGATTACTTTCGCGACAGAATCACAGATAATTTCTTCAAAATCCGGCGCTAACTTGGTACTGCCAACGCCAATTCGATCAAATACTGCATGAATCACTTCATGAATCAGACATTCGTCAAACTTTTGTCCTTTTTGGCTTGGGTCAATTTCAATTTTTTGAAGATTGTAATTAACTCTAGCGACTACTGAGTCCTGTTGGCAGACATGAACTTTAAAAACTTTACCGAAGACATTTAGTTTCATCTCAACCTCTTAATCAAAACCCTAGCTTGCTCTGCTGCGGCTTTTGGAATAGCTAAAGGGTCTGTTGATATACAGCATTTCTTGTATTTAAGACCTGAGCCGCAATAACAATCCATGTTTCTTGGGTATTTAAGAAAAGGATTTAGTTCATAGCCTGGAAGAAGCTTTAAAGGGTCTCCGGGTTTACCGATGTAGGGCGCTGGTTTTGGTTTGATAAAGAATGACAAAAGCCATGAGAGGAAGCGCTTGATCATTTAGCATTCCTTTATGATTACAAAATAAATCACGCTGAACCAACTAAAGAGGCTGTGAAAAATGCACCATAAAACTGACTTGTTAAAACTCCATGACATAGCTACAGCTATCGCAGAACCTAATAGCACACCGTCCGATGCCCGATCATTCATTCAATCCCTGCCTTTTCGATGCGTTCAAGAACTTCTGAGGCTAGATTGCCGTTTTGATTGTACATTTTTAAAGTCTTAATTATTTCATCCTTCGTTACTGGCTTTGGCTTTTGGGGGACTGTTAGCGTAATGGTTTTTGTTATGTCGTCACGCTCACACGTTGTTGTATAAGAAAAGCTATTTGAGCCTCTAATTTCATTCCAGCTATAAGTCATTTTTGACTCAACTGCGCGCCCACCTTGCAGCATCTTCTCAACGTCTGAGGCTTTAATTACCTGCTCGGAACTCTCTAGTGCAAATGCAAATACCGCTTTTGGCTCAAGCCCCATCTCTTCGCATAGTTTAAATTCGGTCATTTGATTCATCGTCCTTTCTAAATGTTCTACAGCTTTATCGAGAAGATATGTCATTCCTTCCCCTTCAGCGCCCTAACTCTCAACGCTTCAGTAACTATTGGACCATGATGATCTAATTCAAGCTGAACTTCGCCATTCTCGAATCCGACAACTTTAAAGACACTGTCGCTTGTTTGATTGGTAGTAATTAAATCACCTATCTTTAGAAAGTCCTTTAATTCGTCATTTCCCATCGCTGCCTTTTAAAGCCCTAACTCGCTCGTCTAAATCAACCTTTTCAACAGTGATCTTAGAATCAATCTGTCCTTCGTGTTTGATTTCTTGCTTGTCTGTCCAATTGATTAAATTCTTTGATGTAAAAATAGCCATAGGTTGTTGAATCAGTCCTTTTAAGCCATTTACAACAAGGTAATTTTCTTGAAACTCTTTAGCTCTTTTATATACGAGGGAAAAGTCAGGATATTGATCAGCCCATTCTTTTAAAGTTGTCCTGTCAATTCCAATACTTATGCAAAATCCCGCGAGTGTTGGGAAATCATTGGGAACGTCTTTAGAAATTGTTATTACTTCGCCGGACTTGGTTTGAACTTCAACGTCTCTTTCCTCGTAAGGCGGTTTATTAAAATATTCGCAGAATTTATCTATAATTGAGGGGTCGTATTTAGTAGGTCTCCCTGTCGCTACCCGTAGTGCTGCCTTTTCTGCTTCAGTTCTAAGAATTGCTTTAGCTTTCTTCGCCATTTTCCACCGGAACAACTGCTATGCCTAAAATTCTGTGTCTGTAATTTGAGAGCTTAAGAATTTGATCGGCTTCGTCTTGCGAAATATCAAGAGTGATTCTCCAACCGCCATCAACCGTCGTTTGAACTTTGTTGAGTATCGCTGTGAAAGTTACTTCCATGAACTCACTATAGAAAAAACTTTAGCTATAGGATAACTATAGCTATACAAAAGCTATTTTTTTCGATTAATCTTTTTATATGAAGATAAGTTTTGATCTTGAAGACTATAAGTTTGAAACAGAAGATTCTAAGATGCCAGAAGGATATACTACTCTGACACTGTGGGTTCCTCTTAAGGTAAAAGAAAAATATAACGAAATTCAGGACCGTACTAATAAGAAATTTTCAATGGCTCTTAAAGAAATGGCCATGAAAATGATCGATTCAGTTAAACTTTAAGATATGAGCTGTGCACTTCAGACAATGATTATTCTTAACTAGCGGCTCTCTGCATTGACAACTTATCGCGGCATCAATTCTCTGAATTAAAACTAGTAGTTCTAACTTCCCTGATTTAGCCTCATCGATTAACTGCTTTACTCGTTTTAATTTCTTTTTTGCGACGCTCATTGCAAGAATTGTTTTTCGTAACCAACTTCTTTAATAATTTTAATAATTTGATCTAAATCTGAGTGTAAATATGAATCGTCTATAAAATGATATATAAGAATTCTCTCCTGCCAATCTGGGTAAATTCTCTTAATCCTGCCGTATTCTTCCTCGATAGATTCTTTAAACACTTCATCTACGCAAAGTAGGTCTACTAAGTCCCTGTCCGTCATATGAAAGAACCCTCTTTGTCATTGATGGCGTTTTTAATCTTGAGCCCTCTAACCTGCCTCATATAATCATTGCAAGCGTCATCAAACGTCGATCCTACTCCAGCTAAGAATTTACTCGAACCAACAATAAAGACCCCTTCTACATATACGTAAAGCTTTAATTCAGGGGTAAAGCCGAATAGAGATTTGCTCTCTAGAGTTTTAGCGATGTTGGCAACGTCTCTTGCGTAACAATCAAAACCTTTTGGTAAAATAACGTCATTGAACATAATATCGGGGCTCCTTCCATGTTTCCCCGTGCTTTGGAACTCTTAATATAATCTTGGACATATCTCTTTGATTGGCGCAGTAACACATCTTGTCTTTCACAAAATAAGTCTCGTCACCGTCCATTTTACAGACCGTGCGACATTCGATTTCAAATACCGTTAAAACAAAAAGGCTAAAAATTATCTGTTTCATTTGCGATTATCGTCCCAACCCATATGCCAATGACTAATGTAATAATAAGCTTCATTGCTAATTCATTCATTTCAACATATCCCTTCGTTTAACTTTTGATAAAAGATTAGTTTTTCCGTAATGGTAGCTGCCACATGAATCACAAATATAACGTTGGTATTTGGCCGACTTAGTATATCTAAAGCCCCATTTCTTAACAACAAAGGCTCCGCAGGCACATCTATTCTCATTGTCATCATAGTAAACATTGAAATTTACCGGATTGTCCCAAGCGATTAGTTTTTTATAAAGCTCTTCCAGTGCTAGAACATCATATTTATTGTATTTTTCCATGTGCTTCCAAGCGTCCTGATTTCCTTTAAGACACTCATTCCACATTTCTTGACCTGGATATTTTCTATGTTCTAACTTTTTATATTTCTCATTTAGGTTTTCAGAAGTGTAAGCCAGTTTGTTAGAAGTAAATCCAAATACCTTTCTAGCAAGCCTCAAGGTGTCGATAGATTGATATGGGGATGGCGGCTTGAAGCCGTTTAGAATAAATCTTGCGTTGAGCTTTTTCAAATCGAAGGACTTATGATTTTGCCCTACGATGATGTCCGCTTCGTCTATCAATTCCCAAATACCTTTTAAAATTGATTTGTCAGAAGTAGGCTTTTTTTCTTTTCGTAAGTCTTGATAATATATTTTCTTTTTGTCGAGCCATTTTGCAGCCCACGAGAGAATAAACCAGTCTTTTTTAATTTGATTAAGAGCGATGTTTTGCTCAAACAAACCCCATACAAATGCTTCAATAGGAGCTGTTTCAATATCGAGCAATAAAACCTTTGGGCCTCTACTCATACTCTTAGGCTGTAAGAGTAATTCTCTATAGGCTAACTATAGAAATAAAAAACTAGACCACTAAAAATACAAACCCCAAGGCCACCATTTTAGAACTGCGATTTGCAGAAAAATAGTGAGCGCAAGAAATGCAATCATGAAAAGAGCAAAGCGGATTTGTTCAGTCATAATACAATATTCGAAATCTTTTTAATCATGGCTTCGGCTAACTCTGGTTCGTTTCTCCATGCGCCGTCCTCTTCAGACCAATATTTTCTAATGCTTCGTTGCCATTCTTTATTGTGAGAAGTCCAAAGCTTTAAATACTCAGGCCCGGCTATCATCATCATAGCTATTAGTTGATTCGGTTCAGCTAACGGAGTGAATTTCGCATGAAAGAGAATTTCGGCCTTTAGCCATAAATCTTGAAGCCATGACGCTTTTAATCCTCTACAGCGTAATGTATGGCCCTTGTTGGCAGGGCTTAATAAGTCGCGCCCGGTGATCCAATCTTCTCTAACACATTGAGGAAATTTCTTTGAGAGGCCTGCAGATAAACAAAGGAATTGGTCACGACTAAAATTATATACAGTGCCGTAAGGATGCCTAACGTATTTGTTTTCATCAATGAATTGCATCAAATCAACGTCTCTAATATCAAATAAGGCTAAAAGACCATTGAACATTGAAGCATCTTCCCAATCTGAAGCTCCGTTAATTTTATAAATCATACTGCAAACCTCTTATCAAGTTGAATGTGCATGTGAGGACCTTTTCCAATATCGTGATAAACAACAAGCTGCCTTGTCCCTAGTTTTGTTATCGCTCCAATATGTTTGTATTCTGCGTTTAGAGAGTCATAGAGAGCCTTAAGTTGATCCTCGGTTAAATTCCATGTCCTGAAATCAAAAGCTCGTCCTTCGCTATGTGATGAGCTTACGCGACCTAGTGCTTTGTCGTGCTCTGTAGTCGTAAATGTTTCTGTGATTATCGGCTCCATTACTCCTAAGCGCAAAGCCTCATCAATTAGGAATTCAGCCACTTCTTTGGTTTTTGGATGCAATTTCTCATAACCAATAAATGCGCGGTCTGATTTGAAATATTTCCGATCAAGACTCACTTCACTTCCTCCAGCTCGGCGTCGATTTTCTTAAATACCTTTTTGTATTGAGGAAGATATTTCTGCAACTTCTTAACCCTTTTAACAACCTTATACACGTCGTCCATAAAACCAGGCTTTGAAATTTCCTCTTCCATTTGCTTGATTAAAATTTCGTTGTTTTCATCTTTTTCGCTCATTTTAACTCCTGCACTTACATTGTGATGATGTATAAGACTCAACTCCTCGAACACAAAGAGCGAGACAATTATCTACTTTTTGACGTTCGATTTTCGTCTCATCTTCAACACGATTATTCATTTGGTAGCTACACGTTCCAACAAACACCGCGAAAAAAAATACCAAACCATATTCTACTGGATTCATTTTAATTCCTCTCTTTCCACTTCAACTTTCAATTGCGCTGCAATATCATAAGCTTTGAGGATTAGCGCTCTACGAATAATGTCCTTCTTTTTCATTAGGCAATGTGAACACGAAACATCAGACCACAAATCCGAGCCAGATAGACCATACATTTTACGTCCACACGCAGATTTTCGCTTTTCTCTTAACATGAAATGAATTTTCATCACCCCTCCAACAATTTATCAATTTCAGCTATAGCAGCCCTAGCGCGTTTGCCGCAAGTCCAGCCAAAGTATTTTTTACCTTTATATTCTGTTCCAACAAACCAACTATGATCTTCTAACGGTAATACAAAATTCCCGATTTCTTCGTCTTCGTCATCGGCAACTTTACTAACGTGAACCTTGTTCGCAGGGTCGGCATAATAAGAAAGCTCCTCATACAGCTTCAGCACGAGAGGCAAAAACTCACTCGCCCCAATCTCGTACCAATCACCCTCTGTCTTAACGTCGCAAGTCCCTAACGCTTTAGGGTCATCAATTTGTTTCTTTGTTTTTTCTATCTTCGCTCTCAGTTGTGATTCTAGGGATTTCATAAATTAGTCCTCGATCCAGTCTGCGGCTTGATTAAGCCACAACGCTAAAGCTCGTAAATCAGATGTGTTCATAAAGTACTCTCCATCAATGAGAGCGTTTAAGCCTTTTGCCCCATTTTCCATGAAATAAACAGCCGCCTTAAAACCATGATCGCCAACGTAATCTTTTGGCTTTTCAATTGGGCTTTTGGCTTTCACATAACAACGCATTTTGCAGCCTGGCTTTGGCGCCGGAGCTATGTAATCAAATTCAATGTCACTCATCCCAACCGCCATTTTGCATATTGCAATATGTAATATTTGTTCATATCTCCCCCAGGTAAAGCATCGTTTCGTTAAATTTAAATTCATGTTTTAAGCATAAAAGCATTAGTGTTACAGAAGTCTTTTTGCCGACTGTAAAAAGAATGTCTGTTTCAGCGTTGTACCATGCGTATTTTTTGCGTTTCATTTTGGCCGCCATTTTGCGAGGGCTTCACCAAAGTTTTCATCAAAAGGCAAACCTAGCTGCTCATCTGAGTTCATTCTCCGCTCGATAGCAGTAACCAATCCCTGGTTCATATCAACCAATTTCTGGTAGTCAGAACGTCCGGCCTCGTAGCCAGCGTCAAAGGAGCGGCAAAGAGAGTCTTTATCTCGCTCAAAGGCTGGATATGTTTCGGACTTCCAATGGCGCTTGCAAGCTTCTTCGCCGTAAAGTCGTATCAGTTCCAGAACGATAACTTCTTCCTTAGCTGTGTTGTTGGTCATTTTGATTCCTTTGTTTCCCCCAAATTAGGGTGATATTGCCCTACCGCGCTGTTGAGCTCGTCTTCGTAATTTTTAGTAATTTCGGCCTTATATAAATCACGCTCTTGAGCGGAAAAGTAAACGCTTGCAACATGCCAGAATATTTGCTCATCTCTTTGTTTTTTACATTTTTCTAACAATCGCTCTAGATCCAGAATGTATTGGTCTCTGTTGTCGAAGGCTACTTCGTCTTTAAGCCGTTCATTCTCCGCC
>Ga0196981_1000361_pt1 | contig 17056 bp, 14 predicted proteins | sample S3_2013CmetaG_FD_155462 | JGI IMG/M metagenome (GOLD analysis project Ga0196981, IMG submission 155462) | Soil microbial communities from Anza Borrego desert, Southern California, United States - S3_20-13C | ecosystem: Environmental > Terrestrial > Soil > Desert | place: USA: California... | reverse complement strand
CGGAAATTTCGCCAAAGGTCGATTTCAGTTGTGCAATGCTGGCATCGAGCAGTTGGGGCGAGGTGTCGTCCTTGCGAGTTCGCAGGATATCGGCAAGCGCACGGCGGAGCTCTCCCTCACGCGCGTCGTCCATCTCCCTGGGGTTCACGCCGCTGAAAATCTCGGCATAGACTTCCACAAGGCGCTGCACATTGCGGTATTCGAACCTGCCGCCGATTCCCTTGCAGGTTTCGCCTTCCGGTGTTCTGCCGCCTTCCACGAGGCATTTCGCGGCACGGAACGTGTCGTCGGAACTGTTATCGGTGCCCATATAGACGCAAGTCAGCATATGCGACATGATCGTGTCGATGGCAGCCTCGTTCCCGTCCCGCGCCGCGGCGCGCACCGCGTCGCGGTAGGAAAGGTAAGGCATGGCGGCGAGGAAGCCGTCGACGCTGAGCTCGGCGACTGCCAGTTCCACCATGAAACGGACCTTAGCCGCGTTATAAGCAGAATCTGCGCCGCCCGACAGCGCCTGCGCGATGCCGGAGATTTTGTTCTTGCGCATGTAGTCGAACAGCCAGAGAAGCTCGTTGCGGAGTTCCTCCTCCATATCAGCGCGCGGACCCCGCTCCCATCCCGCCGGCCCGTCTTGGACGGGAGCGGAATGCTGTCCGGAAAATTCATGGGAGATCATCGCGTGGGGCGCGTGGCCTTTGTCCTCCGCGGCGTTTATTTCCACGAGCTGGCTGGTGTAAGCCATATCGGCAAAACTCAGGCGCTTGCCTTCGGAAATTATTTTTCCCTCCTGCGCGATCAGCCGGCTGCCGAATTGCGCGAAAGTGGAGCCGGAGGAGCCAAGCCCGTCGGTATGGACGAGCACACCGCAATACTGGCTGGCCAGCTGGCATAGCTCTATATGCTTGCTGTACTTGTTGGCGGCCGGCGGAGAAGCGTTGGGGTTCAGGCAGACCGTCACGTCAAACTGGCGCGACTTCTGCGCGAGCGGATTGTCCCGGTCGTAATCGCCGTTGTCCTTCGCGCCATCGAAGCGCGAGCCGACCCAGTACATTTCGCAAATGCTGTGCCACAGGTTTATTGCGGCGCCGTCTCCCGCGGCCTGAACGACGGGGCTTCCGAAGGCAACGGGGATTTTTATGCGGGGCAGTTCAATGAAGATCGTCCCTTCCCGGCCCTTTCCGTGTTCGTTTTCATAGGCGTTGGCAGCGGCATCACTCCATTCCTCGAAATGCCGCTTCTCGTAGCCGCGTTCGTAATTGAACAGGTAGGATTTGCCCGAGATGGCAACGATGCGGCCATTCGCCAAAAATGCCTGGCAATCGAATTGCTGGTTGACGCGATTAAAGAGCGGATTTTTCCGGCGGTCAGGCTGCGACCGGAGTTCCTTATCGGCGAAGTACCAGGGATGCCCGACTGAAACGATGAGGTTTGGCGCAACGGCTAGTGCATAGTCCGCAATCAGCTGCAGCAGCTCCTGCGTCCTTGCGTTGTCGGTGTAGTAGAAATCGTCGCCACGCTCATAACCGCTGAGACCGAGTTCTTCGAGCGCCAGGATATCGGCGCGGTCGGCTGCGGCCCCGTCGATCGCCGCCAGTATATTGGCCAGGTTGCGCGGCCAGTCACCGCCGGTCTGGTTGCAGCTGGCCGAGGCGATTTTCAGGGTGAGCTTTTTCCGGTTCATACCCACTTATATATCATTGGCTCGGTCAAAATCCCAGATCGGAGACGCGGCGAATATTCATATTTTTCAAACAGTTGCCTGGAAGAGTAGGTAACAATCCAACATTTTTATGACAAAATGCAAAAGCTTCTGGTATATTCCTCGCCAGACTGATTCAACCTGTCACGCCCTGGGCCTTTCGATGACCAATATACAAAAGCCTATCCTGCTGATCGGCAATAGCGTTTCCCGCGAAACCGCGGAGGCTCTGCGACAGGACGGCCGATTTGACATCATTACCGCAAGCATTGGCAAGTTCGACAGCGACGAGCCCTTCGTCGAGCTGATGCGCGGGCAGGAACCGGATTTCGAAAAGAACCTCGCGAAACTGCAGGGCGCAAAGGTATATGTGCTGCAATCGACCGGCGGGCCGGTCAGCGATAACGCACAACACCTGATGCTGATGGCGAACACGCTGAAGGAATATGGCGCGGCCGAAGTGACGGCAATCGTGCCCTTCGCCGCTTTCATGCGTCAGGACCGCAAATTCAAGAACCGTTTTACTTCCCTTGCGGCTGGCCTCTTCGCCAAGCAGCTGAAAGCGGCGGGCATCGACAAAATCATCACGCTGACCCCGCATTCGAAAGCGGCGATGCAGCTTTACAGCAATGTCTTTGGCGAAAATTTCAACGCGGTCAATACCACGGCCATGATCGGCGCGGATATCCGCGCCCGTTTCGATGTGGCGCCGGACGAACTTGCCATCGGCGCCCCCGATGGCGCGGACAAACCGGGCGATGAGGGCCAGGCGCGCGCCCGCGACCTGGTGAAAGAAGTCTTCGGACATTTCAGCGACGACTACATGTTCCGCGCCTCCAAAGTCCATACGGGCGTCAGTGACACCAAGATCACAAGCTTCGACGGCGACGTGGCTGGCAAGGACGTCGTCATCGTCGATGACATGATCGATGGCGGCTCCACCATGGTAAACGCGGCTGCGTTGCTGAAAGCCCACGGCGCGAAGACGGTCACCGCCTATGCAACCCACGCGATCCTTTCCGGCAACGCGCTCGAGCGCCTTTTGATGTCGAAACCCGACGGCATGACCTGCGCGATTGACAAGCTGGTGATCACCGACACGATACTTGGCGTTCGCGAAAAACTGGATGCCCTGCTGGCGAAACAGCCCAACCTGGCGGGCCGCGTCGAGATCCTGACCGTTGCGCCGCTGATTCTCGAAAAGGTGGCGGAGCTGGAGGCAGCGCGCCCTTTTGTCCCGGCGCCCGCAGCCAAGCCGCGCAATAACGGCTTCGCGCCTTAACCCGATGCGGCGTAAGCTCGGCCTCGTCCTTCTTTCATTTTTACTGTTCTTGGGGATCGCTGCCGGCGCTTTCTCCCTCTACATGCGTTTGACGCCGCCCGCCCTTGCCGATATCGAGTTGCGCGACGGGGATATCGTCCTGCAGACAATCCTTGGCACACAGGGTTTCGCTATCATTTATGCCTCCTCCAGCCTCTATACGCATATGGGCTTTATCAAGATGACCGATCACGGGCCTGCGGTGGTGGAGGCTGTGGGACCGGTAAAGGACACGAGGCTGACGGATTGGGTGGCAAGGGGCGTTGGGCAGCGCCTGACCGTGATGCGCGTGAAAGATGCAAGCGCAACCGCCATTCGCTCTGTTCACGCCGCCGCCCGCAAATACTACGGGCTCCCCTATGATTTCTTTTTCCTGCCCGACCACAAGGCCTTTTACTGCAGCGAACTTGTTCGCCAGTCGTTCCTCGACGCCGGCATCCCGCTCGGCCAGGTGCAGAAGGTCGGCGAGCTCGGGCAGTCACGCGCGATGGATGCGGTGATCGAGGAACGCTGGGTGCACTACCCACTCTGCGCCGGCGTAAAGGGGATGACGCTGGAAAAGTGCCGGATGATCATTATGGAGCAGGAGCTTATTACCCCGGCATCCATCGCCCGCGATCCGAAGCTGGTGCTTGTGTACAGCAATTATCCGCTGGATTGAGCGTCGCCGCAGGTGTAAAAACGGGCATTCAAGAAAGAAACCCCATGACCACCGCGCAGCAGCCCTCCAAATACTCCTTCGGCGTCCTGAAGATTAAAAACTTTCGCGCCCTGCTGTTCACGCGAATGTTCATCATGATGGCGCTTCAGGCACAGGCGGTTATCGTCGGCTGGCAGATTTATTCGATCACCAAGGACACCTTCCTCCTCGGCCTCACCGGCCTCGCGGAGGCGATCCCCGCAATCACTTGCGCGCTGTTCGCAGGGCATGTCGTCGATGTTGGCAAGCCGCTGCGCATCTACCGCATCGCGATCTTCGCGCTTGCCTGCAACACGCTGCTGCTCTTCACCTTCGCGGGCGGTCATGTCGAGGTTGACCACAAGTACCTGCTTTACATTATCTACGGCGGCATCTTCCTGTCCGGCCTCGCGCGGGCCTTCGTCATTCCGGCTTCTTTTACGATGCTGTCGCTTTGCGTGAAGCGTGAAGAGATGCCGGCAGCTGCAGCCTGGATCAGCACGGGCTTCCAGTTTTCGAGCATCGCTTCGCCGGCAATTGCCGGTCTGATATATGGCGGATACGGCTCCGCTGTGGCGTGGGGCATGCCCGCCCTGCTCATGGCGGCCGCGTTTATCATGGTTCATGCGCTGAAGGTGACGTCCCATCCGCGCGGCGAAATCCGCGAAAGCGCGGTCAAGAGCATCAAGGCCGGCTGGAAGTTCATCTGGGAGAAAAAGACCCTGCTCAATGTCATGGCGCTCGATATGTTTGCCGTGCTGTTCGGTGGGGCCGTCGCGATGCTGCCGGCGATTGCCGAGGACGTGCTGCATGTCGGCTCGGAAGGCCTTGGCCTCCTGCGCGCAGCCCCCGCGGCCGGGGCGGTGTTTACGACCCTGCTCCTCGCCGTTCGCCCGATGCGGCATGTTTCCTCGATGCGGCTGCTGATTGTGGTGGCGGGATTCGGGCTTTGCATGTGCGGCTTCGGGCTCAGTACGTCTTTCCCGCTGTCGCTGCTGTTCCTCATGATCTCGGGCGTATGCGACAGCATCAGTGTCGTCATCCGCCAGACCCTCATGCAGCTGCTGACCCCGGATGCGATGCGCGGGCGCGTGTCGTCGATCTCCTCCATGTTCATCATTTCTTCGAACGAGATCGGCGCCTTCGAATCAGGAACCGCGGCGCGGCTGATGGGCCTCCAGCCCTCGATCGTTTTCGGCGGTGTCTGTACGCTCGGGGTCGTTGCATTAATTTCGCTTTTCAATCCAGCGATGCGCAAAACGGTCGTAGATGTAAGAGATCCGAAATAAAATTGCGCCTGCTGCGCCGCACAATGACATAATGCTTCAAATCCATGCTTGCCATGATAGACTTGGCCTATTAAACAGGCTGATCTTTTACGGCAAACGATCGGATGACAATGGACCGCGACGCGCTTTCCATCGAGACCGGCACGGCTGACACCCTTGGCGCCACATTCGATGGCAAGGGCGTGAACTTCGCGCTTTATTCGAAACATGCCGCCCGTGTCGAAATCTGCCTGTTCAGCGAGGATGGCAAGACCGAGCTGCACCGCGTCACGCTCCCGCAAAAAACCGGCGATGTCTGGCACGGCTATATTCCGGGCCTGAAGCCGGGGCAGGTTTACGGCTACCGGGTCGACGGCCCGTTCGAGCCGCATAACGGCCATCGCTTCAATCCCGAAAAGCTCGTGATGGATACCTATGCCAAGGAAGTGATTGGCCGGGTACAGACGGATGCGGACGACCTGTTAAACCCGGCAAAGGACAGCGCCCCTTTCGTGGCCAAGGCGCGCGTAACGACGCCCCTCACGTCACCGATTGCCCGGGGCCCGGACACGGCGTGGGAAGACACGATTATATACGAGCTGCATCCCAAGGGCTTCACCGCCGCGAACGACAAAATTCCCGCAGCGCTGCGCGGCACCTATGCCGGCCTCGCCACGAAAGAGTCGATCGACTACATCAAGTCGCTGGGCGTGACCGCCGTCGAGCTGATGCCTGTCCATGCGAAGGTGCATGACGCATTCCTTCTCAAGCTCGGCCTCAAGAATTACTGGGGCTATAACAGCCTGTCCTTCTTCGCGCCGGAGCCGGAATATGCGGCCGACAAGGAAAACGCGCGTCAGGAATTCCGCGACATGGTGGATGCCTTCCACAAGGCGGGCCTCGAAGTCATTCTTGACGTCGTTTACAACCATGCCGGCGAAAGTCATGAAAACGGCCCGACCCTCTCTCTGCGCGGCGTGGACAATGCGAGCTATTACCGCCTCGACGCGAACGACAAGAGCAAGTACGTCAACGATACCGGCACGGGCAACACGATCGATTTCGAAAACCCTGCCGTGCGGCGCATGGTGCTCGACAGCCTGCGCCATTGGGTCAGCGAATACGGCATCGATGGCTTCCGCTTTGACCTTGCGCCGGTCCTCGGCCGCGACCGCAGCGGCTTCAAGGCGCGCGCCGCCTTCTTTGCGGAACTGGAGGCGGATTCCATCCTGTCGCAGGTCAAGCTGATCGCCGAGCCCTGGGACCCGGGTCCCGGCGGCTATCAGCTTGGGAAGTTCCCAAAAAGATGGCATGAATGGAATGACCGCTTCCGCGACGACCTGCGCAAATTCTGGCGCGGCACCAGTGACATGCTTCGCTGGCTTGCGACGCGGATTGCCGGCTCTGCGCCCGAGTTTGACAGCGACGGCCGCAAGCCGCAAGCGAGCGTCAATTTTATCGCGATTCATGACGGCTTTACCCTGCATGATGTCGTCAGCCACTCCTACAAGAAGAACCTCGCCAATGGCGAGAACAATAACGACGGCACGAACGAGAACTACAGCGCGAATTACGGCATCGAAGGCGACACCCATGATCCGCAGATCATCGCGGTCCGTGAGCAGCAAAAACGCAATATGCTGGCATCGCTGTTCCTGAGCCAGGGAACGCCCATGCTGCTGGCGGGGGACGAGCACGGGAACACCCAGCGGGGCAACAACAACGCCTATCCGCAGGACAATTGCATCGGCTGGCTGGACTGGAATGACATCACAGCCGAAGGCCGGAAGCTGACCGGCTTCGTCAAAAAGCTCATCCAGTTCCGAAAGGACCACCGCGTCCTGCGCGGCTCGGCATTCCTTCACGGCCAGAAGGTCGATGAACATGGCGTGACCGATATTTCCTGGTTTAATCCCGAGGGCCGCCCCCAGAACGACAGCGACTGGCAAAAGACCGAGGACAAAAGCATTGGCGTGCTGTTCAACGAGAGGGCGGCGCTCGGCTATAAGGACGGCGAGCGGCTGCTGGCCGTCTTCAACAGCCATTCGGGCACGGTGCCTTTCACGCTGCCGCAGGTGGCTGGTGGCGCGGGCTGGACGCGCGTACTCGATACCTCCGATCCCGAAATGCCGGCGGACGCGCGGCTGCATGCAGATAAATCCGTTTACAATCTGCCCGCGCGTTCGGTCATCGTTTTCAAACAAGGTTAAGCCATGCGCAGCAACCGTTTCCTGAAACGCCTGTTCATGTTCGCCTTCTTTGCGGCGCTGATTTTCCCCGCCATGCTCGGACAACTCGGCAAGATTAATCCGTTCAATCCGCTCAAGCCGATGGAATCGAAATTCCATCCACAGCTGTCGGAGGCACGACGACAGCATATTTTACACGGCGATGCGACCGGGGGCGGCCATCTGCATGGTGTTGGCCATGCCTGCAAATCGGAATTTCCCGCTGACTGGAATGAAGAACGTGTCGTGGAAACCGTCACGCGTCTGGCGGCCAACGATAACCTTGGCTGGAAACAGCAACGCAACGGCAATTACGTGGCAGAAGCAGATGAAGGCACCGTGCGGGTGCGTATCGTCCTTGACGACAGCCGCACAGAAATAATCACCGCTTATCCAGTCAATCAGCCCCTCAACCCCTGCGGCCGCGCGCCGGCAAATGACAACGCACCCTGATTACTCGTATTTGTGGCGGCGTCCCTGGTAATCCGTGACGTCATACTGCCCATCCGCTTCCTCAATCCACTGCCTGCCCACCGGTACCTTGCCAAAACCACCTGGGATATCGAGCATGTAATGAGGCTGGGCGATCCCGGACATTTTGCCTTGCAGCTGGGCGGTCAGTTCCTGACCCTCCTTGATGGACAGCCGGAAATGCCCGGTGCCGGGAGCGAGGTCGGGATGATGAAGATAGTAAGGCTTGATCTTCATGGCGGTGAAAGCGCGGAAAAGCTGCTCGAGCACGGCGGCATTATTATTCACGCCCTTCAATAGCGTCGATTGCGATAGCAGCGGGATGCCGGCGCGAATGAATTTCTGCGCAGCAGTTTTCACCTTTTCGCTCAATTCCCGCGGATGGTTGGCATGGAACACGACATAAACAGCCTTGTCGCTCGCAAGCGCCTCGATCAGCTCCTCGGTCACGCGCGACGGGTCGGCCACCGGCACCCGGGTGTGAAAACGGATAACCTGCACATGCGGGATTTGATTGAGGGACTCCATGATCTCCCGCAAACGTCGCGGAGAAAGGACAAAGGGATCGCCGCCCGTGAGGATAACTTCCCAGATAGCAGGCGTATTGCGGATATAGGCGAGCGCCTTTTGCAACTCCTCCCTGCTGAGCATTTCGCTCCCGGGGCCGACTTTCTCGCGGCGGAAGCAAAAACGGCAGTAGACTGCGCATACATGCACCGCCTTCAGCAGCACCCGGTCCGGATATCGATGGACGATGCCCTTGACGGGGGAGTGCACATCGTCGCCAATCGGGTCTGCCAGTTCGTCCGGCGTGGTCTCCAGCTCCTTGGCCGTCGGTAGGTACTGCCTCGCGATGGGATCATCGGGGTCGCCGCCGTCAACCAGCTCCAGCACTTCCTGCGTCACCGCCACTGCATAGCGCTCCATCACTTCGGCGAGTGCGGGATTGTCGCTTTGCGGTTGGATTTTCGGCTTTGGCTGCATTAAACTCTCATTAGTCGGGCTGTTTTACATACACCAAAGCGTCATAAAGCTCAAATCAAACCCCTGCATCAATATGAAAATTGAACTCGTGACACCGGCGCTGGCTTACCTTCCCAGCTATCTCGAGGCTCTGCGCGAGGGGCATAGGCTGGGCGCATCTGCTGTCAAAACCCCGGCGGAAATTGACACGATCGCACATGATCCGGAAGCATTCCTCGACGACCTGCTCGGGCCCAAACCGGCGACCCGCATTAACGAGTTGGGTAAAGAAGTCGAGCGTGTGCCGCAAACGATGGTATGGCTGATTGCTGACGGGATTTTTGTCGGGGATGCCGGCATTCGCCACCGCCTGACGCCCGAGCTTGAAATTTCGGGCGGTCATATCGGCTATGGCGTTCGTCCATCCCGTCAACGACAAGGCTATGCGACCGAGCTGTTGCGCCAATGCCTGGTCTGGGTGCGGCAAAATCTGGGCTTGGCAAGGGTAATGGTCACCTGTCGGATGGATAACCCAGCCTCGGCCCGGGTCATCGAGAAAAATGGCGGCGAACTGATTGATGTCACGCCTCACCCCTATGCCCCTGGAATGACACAGAAAAGATACTGGGTACCCGTTTCACAGCAATGATTTCTTTACATAATTGACTTGCTTTGTTATAAACACAGGCCATGTGATTGAGGGCAGAGGGAAAAATGACCGCCGTCGCGACAAAAAAGAAAAAGAACACGAAAGAGCAGGAGTCGCCGACCGTAGGCATCGTCAGCCTTGGCTGCCCCAAGGCGTTGGTTGACACTGAGCGGATCCTGTCCCAGCTGCGCTCAGAGGGCTATCAACTCTCCCCGAACTACGAAGACGCGAACGTCGTCATCGTCAACACCTGTGGCTTCCTGGACAGCGCGAAGGAAGAGTCTCTGGAGGCGATTGGCGAAGCAATGGCGGCGAACGGCAAAGTCATTGTCACCGGCTGCATGGGCGCAGAGCCCGAGCAGATCATGAAGAAATATCCGAAGGTGCTCGCCGTCACGGGACCGCACCAATATGAAGCGGTCGTCGGCGAAGTGCACAAGGTGGCCCCTGCGCCGCACGACCCTTTTGTCGACCTCGTCCCCTCCCCCGGCGAAGCGCGCAAGACTTCCCGACTGTCGGAAACGGAGCAGTCGGTCGGCGTGAAGCTGACCCCGCGCCATTACGCCTATCTCAAAATTTCCGAAGGCTGCAACAACCGCTGCACCTTCTGTATCATCCCGAAGCTGCGCGGCGATCTCGTGTCGCGCCCGATCATCCAGGTGCTGGCGGAAGCAGAGCGCCTGGTGAAGGCCGGCACGAAAGAAATCCTCGTGATATCGCAGGATACCTCCGCCTATGGCATCGACAGCAAATACCAGGCATTCCCGTACAAGAACCGCGTGATCCGCACCAAGTTCATCGAGCTTTGCAAGGAGCTGTCGGAAATCGGCGCGTGGACGCGCCTGCACTACGTGTACCCCTATCCGCATGTCGATGAAGTCTTCCCGCTGATGCAGGAAGGCAAGCTGCTTCCCTACATCGACATCCCCTTCCAGCACGCCTCGCCGGCGGTGCTGAAAAATATGCGCCGTCCCGCCCACCAGGAAAAGACCCTGGACCGCATTCAGGGCTGGAAAAAAGCCTGCCCTGACCTCACGATCCGCTCCACTTTCGTCGTCGGTTTCCCCGGCGAGACGGAAGAAGATTTCCAATTCCTGCTCGACTGGATGCAGGAAGCGCAGCTTGACCGCGTGGGCTGCTTCAAATACGAACAGGTGACCGGCGCAGAATCAAACAAGATCGAGCCGCATGTTCCCGAAGAAGTAAAAGAAGAGCGCTGGCACCGTTTCATGGCGCTGCAGCAGGGCATCTCGGCCGCGAAGCTGCAGAAGAAGATCGGCCGGGAGCTGCTGGTGTTGATCGATTCAGCCGGCAAGCAGGGTGGCCTCGGCCGCTCCTCCGCCGATGCCCCCGAGATCGATGGTCATGTGAAGGTCACGGGGAAGAACCTAAAACCGGGCGATATCGTCAAAGTCAAAATTACGGCCGCGGATGAATACGACCTCGAAGGAACGCTCGTCGCCTAGCGTGACGGAGGGTTGAGCTTCGTCTTTTTCAAATCGCCCGAAAACACGTCGCCTTCGGAAAGTTTGCCGCCACGCTTGCGGTGTTCGGCGAAGGCGCGACGCAGGCCACTGATGTCGTCCAGACGGGAAAAGCTGTCGCGCTGCATGGCCTCGACGCGGCCGCCGGGCTCGCGCACCAGCGTCAACCGCTCCAGCCGCGTGAAGTTGAATATCTCCTGCATCACTCGGTCCTGCAGGGGATAGGAATAAGCGACTTCATGAGGAGAATTCGCGGCGGCGCGGGCAATGAGGGCAGCGTTCGCCTCCCGCTTGCGCTCCCGCGCGATTTGCTCCGGACTTACTCCGTTTCCGTTGCCGGCGAGCGGATTTGCGCCCAATGCAAGCATTGCCTGCACGAGTTCCAGGCTTTCCCCGGCAGCCGCCACCATGAACGGCGTCCATTTCCCGCCTTCGACCAGTGCATCCGGATTTGCCCCATGTTCCATGAGCCAGCGGACCGCCGGGATTTTCGCATCGTTCGCTGCCCAGGCGAGCGCCGTCACGTCATTCTGTCGGGCGTCGATTTCAACGCCCTGATCCATCAGGCGCGCCAGTTCGCCGATATCGCCCGCCTTCGCCGCGTCAATGAACCGGTTTTCGAGATCGCTCATGGTCTTGGGACCGGCAGCGCGCGGCGCGGCTTGACGAGCAGGTCACCGAAAACCTCCTCCTCCGTCAGCGCGCCGCCGCGTTTCACGTGTTCGTTGAAGGCGCGCCTCAGGCCGCTGTCTTCGGCGATCGCGGCGAAGCGCTCTCGCTGCACCGCTTCGACCGTCCCATGTTCGGACGGCCGGATAAAGGTGAAGCGCTCCAGGCGCCGGAAGCTGTAAACCTCCTGCACAATCCTGTCGGCGATTTGGTCGAAGAAAATGACTTCGTCCGGCGTCTGCCCGATAAGCTCTGCAACGGCGCCGCCTTTTTCCCGCGCCATCTGGACGACATCCTTGCCGTCGGAATTTCTCAGGCGCCTGTCAGCGCCCGCATCCAGCAGCAGTTGAAGCACCTCGAGATTTCCGCTGCTGACCCCGCTCATGAGTGGGGTCCATTGGTTGTTCGGCTTGCGTTTGTCGACTTCGGCTCCGTGACCAAGCAGCCAGCGGACAGCGCCGGCGTGCCCGTTCTGCGCCGCCCAGACGAGCGGGCTATAGTCGACAGCATCGGAATTTATTTGCGCGCCAGCGTCGACACAGGCGGCCATCTTCGCGACATCGCCAAGCTTGGCGGCCTCCACCAGCTGTTCATCCAGGCCATCCTGGTGGTGTTTCATGGTTGCGTTCCTTTGAGCGACAGTTTGGGAAGGGCGCTATGGAACACTTCTTCCTCGCTCCGTTTGCCGCCCTCCATCCGGTATTGGTCGAAGGCACGGCGCAGCGCAGACTTATCAGCCAGCTCGTAAAAGCTCTCGCGCGTTACGGCTTCGACCGGGCTGGCTGCATCCTTGCGTATAAAGGTAATTCGTTCGTTATGAAGGAAATTGAAAATTTCCTGCATGGTGCGGTCGCCGACGCGGCGGGTGAGCACGACCTCATGTGGGTTCCGGTTCAGCCAAGCCAGGATTTCCGGCTTGTTTGCGGCATAAGACTTTGCGCTTGAATTGTCGTTGTTGCGAAGATCGGGATCCGCGCCGGCCGCCATGAGCAGCTTTACCGCGCCGAGATGCCCGGCGTAGGCGGCGCCCATCAACGGGGTTGATTTCTTGGCGTTGCCGATATCCACCTTTGCGCCGTTTGCGAGCAGCCAGGACAGCACTTCAAGCTTGTTCTCCTGCGCGGCGAAATAGAGGGGGCTTTCGGTGCCCGCCTGATTGATCTCCGCGCCCGCGGCGACCAGGGACTGCACCAGCGCGAGATCCCCGGCCTTGGCGGCGTAGCGCAGCTGTTGATTTTGCTCTGGCGTGGCAGCCATGCGTCCTCCATGTTTGCCATATCTTTATCACGGCGCCTAACAGGGTTCAATATTATTATGTCAATGATAACATTGCATTTGCCGGCGCAGCCGCCGCCGGACTAGGCTGTATGCATTGATCCAAGGAGCCCCACCATGAAAATGCTGCCTGTTTTCCTCGCTGCTCTCACTTTAATCATCCATACAACCACGGCCGAGGCGAGGATTGTCACCCGCGAAGTGCCCTATTCAGATGGCGGCGTGACGTTAACGGGTTACTACGCCTATGACGACCAGGCGCGCAAGCCGATGCCGGGTGTCATTGTGATTCATGAGTGGTGGGGTGCAAACCAGTATGCCCGTAAACGGGCAGAGCAACTTGCAGGACTTGGCTATGCCGCCTTTGCGATCGATATGTATGGGGCAGGCAAGGCCGCGAACAATCCCGACGAGGCAAAAAAGCTTTCCGCGCCGTTCTATGCCAATCGCAGCCTGATGTACAGCCGCGCCATGGCCGGCCTGAACAAGATCAAGACCCTGCCCAATGTTGACGCAACGCGGCTGGCTGCTGTCGGCTATTGCTTTGGCGGGACGGTCGCGCTGGAACTTGCACGCAAGGGAGAGGACCTGAAAGGGGTTGTTTCCCTTCACGGCGGTCTGGCCGCGGCAGAGCGCGCCGAACCCGGCCGTGTAAAGGCACAAGTCCTGGTGCTGAACGGCGGGGCCGATGCCATGGTCACCGCGAAAGAACGCGCAAATTTTGTCGCGGAAATGCAGACGGCGGGCGTGAACTTCAAAAACATCGTCTATCCCGATGCCACGCACGCCTTCTCGAACCCCAAGGCGACAGAAATCGGCAAGCGCTTCAATTTGCCAATCGCCTACAATGAAGCAGCGGACGAGAAATCCTTTTCAGAGGAAAAAAGGTTTCTCGCGCGCGTGTTTACGCGCCCCGTCGAGGAAAAACAGCCGGACTACGTGCCTGCCGGCGGGGAATAGCGTCAGGCCGCCTTTATATCGCGCAGGAAGCTTCCGACCTGGCTGCGCAGGCTCTCCGATTGCCGCGACAGGTCTGAAGCGGCTGCAATCATCTGGCTGACAGCTGAACTTGCGCCGGTGGAAACTGTCTTAACGTCCGTTGCATGCGCCGAGACATCTTGCGTAATCTCGGCCGCCTGCTGCACGTTTCGGGCAATCTCCTGCGTTGCTTCGCCCTGTGCCACGACAGCGGCGGCAATCGTCGCCGAGATTTTGTTCATTTCATCGATCGTTTCGGCTATCTGCTGTAGCACCCCGACGGTATCCGACGCCGCCTGCTGAATGAAGCTTACCTGCTCCTCGATCTGGCGGGTTGCGGCGGATGTCTGACCGGCCAGGGTTTTCACCTCGGCGGCGACCACGGAAAAACCACGCCCCTGCTCCCCGGCGCGCGCCGCCTCGATCGTAGCGTTCAGGGCGAGCAGATTTATCTGGCCTGTGATGTCATTGATGACGTCGACGACACCGCCGATCTTCTCCGCCGCCTCGCTCAGCGATTCCGCTGTGGTATTTGCCCGGGTTGCTTCATTCACGGCGGTCGTCATGATCTTCTCGCCATGCTCGACCTGTTCGGCGATGCCGCGGATGGAGGCTGAAAGTTCCGTGGTAGCGGCGGCCACCGTCTGGACGTTCTGAGAGGCGCCGGCAATGCCCATCACCAGCTTGCCGAGACGATCCGCGCTGTCCTGCGCCCGCTTCATGACATCGCGCGACGTGGCATCCATTTCTGTCGCGGCGGAAGCAACCGTATCGGCGACGCTTTTCACATTCGCTTCGAAGTTGTCGGCGAGACCGAACATCGCGCGGCGTCTTTCTTCTTCGGACCGCTCCTTCAGGGCAGCCGCTTCCGATTCCAGGCGGTGCTTTTCCTCGACATTGCGCCTGAATATTGCGAGGGCGCGGGCAATATCGCCAATCTCGTCCTCGCGGGAGGTGAAAGGCACCTCCCCCTCCAACCGCCCGGCCGAGATATTTTTCATGAGCGTGATCAGCTTTTCCTGTGGTTCGAACACCTGCCGGCGCGCAAATACCGGGACTGATATCGCGGCCAGGACCACAAGCAGGGCCACGCCCAGATGGCGTTGAATCGCGGTATCTGCGGTCTCGTCCGCCTGCCGGGTGCGTTGCTCGACATACGCGCTGAGGCGGTTTGAAATATCCTCGTTCATATCGCGCAGCCGCGCAAAAAGGGCTTCGAATTCCCCCAGGCTGCCCTTGCCGCTTGTTACTTCGATTGCGACCCGCCCGTAGTCCGCAGCGAGGAGGGCCGTCGCACGCAGCGCAGACCGTATTTCCTCAGGAGGAGATTGGGTGATGGCCTTCTCGATATCCGCGTTGAACTCGGCAACGGCAATGTGCGCCTCTTTTTCGGCTTCCTTTGCCAAGGTACCGTTGGCCGTCGCCCGCGCATAAAGCGCGCGCAACACCTGTGCGTGTATGGCATCATGCATCATATCGGCATGCATATGGCTGCGGATAATGCCGGCCGCCTGCGCTTCAGCATTCGCGTCCTCCACGATCGCGCGGGTCATCAGGAAATCGTGCACCGCGGCCATGCCGATGACCGCGATCACGGCGGCACTGAGACGCGTAAATTTATCCTTGAGTTTCATCGCTCCCCCTTCTTACAACTGAAGATTATAGGAGAAAACGATTAACAACTTAAGGTTAAGAATACGTCTGCATACGGTAGTATGAGAGTTATGCCTTGGTTTTCAGCAAGTCCCGGATTTCCTGCAACAGCTCTTCGCTGCGGCTTGGCGCAGGGGGGGCAACAGGCTTGGCCGCCTCTTTCGCCTTGAACTTGTTCAGCGGCTTGATGATGAAGAAAAATACTGCAAAGGCGACCAGCAGGAACTGGAACAGGGTGTTGCCGAAATTCCCGATATTCCAGGTGGAAACACCGGCTGCCTTGGCTGCGGCGACTGTGTGGTATTCCTTTTCGGAATGGCTGAGGGGGATAAAAAAGTTGCTAAAATCGACCTTGCCGACGATCAGGCCAAGCGGCGGCATGATGATATCCTCGACCAGCGAGGTCACGATCTTGCTGAAAGACGCCCCGATAATGACCCCCGTCGCGAGGTCGACGACGCTACCCCGCGTGATGAATTTCTTGAATTCGTGCATTACTTCCATGGCATCCTCCGGACGGTTAACAGATGAGCGAGCGTTGTATTCCACTCAGAACTTTAATTCAAACAAATCATTGAAATATCTAGAAACTAGACTGCAATTCATTTTCCGGAAAAATATTTGCATAAGCAAAACCTGCCTGCTATAGTCGCCACGATAATAACGAGTGCAAGGATTCTCCAGCGATGGCAGACACCGCGTCGAACGATCTTTTCCGGCTTCCCGAAGACCTCGATTCCCTTGCGCGCATGCGCGACCAGTTGAGCGATTATCTGAACACGCTCGAGCGCAACACCGATTCAGTTAACGCCTGGCTGCAGAAAAGCCAGAACGGCATCATCGTCGGCCACCACCAGCTGAACCGTGCAGTTGCACAGAAAAATGAAAAGGCCGCCCTGCAGGCAATCCAGGACCTTGGCGACGCGGCCGGATTTGTCTTGTCGATGCAGGATTTCAAGGGTCAGGTTGCGACGGCCTTTGGCACTGACAGCGCTGTTGCGAAGGAAGTAGCCAGACATGAGCCCGGCGTCCCGAAAGCGATCCTGGAAGTGTTGCCGAATATCACGAAGCCAGACCCGGACGCCCCCGCTCCGGTCATCCGGGTAGCACCCGCTCCTGTGGCGGCGGAGCCGGACCCTGAGAAAAAACGCAGCATTTGGAACCCCGGCACCTGGTTCGGCAAGGACGAGCGGGCTGAGGAAGAGGCTCGTCGCGATGCCGCTGCAGAGGCAGAGCGCAAAATCGAGGAAATCAAGCGCCACTGGCGCCTTGTGCGCAGCGAGCTGATCAGCCTGCAAAGCGACCGTCACTACTATGTGGACAGCTTCATGGACTGGGTGGGCGAGACCTTGGCGCCCCAGCAGGACACGGATGAAGTCGAAGCCCGCAAGCTGATGGAAAAATACCAGAACCCGCAATTCGTGATCGATTTAGCGGTTCAGGACTATGCAGAAGTGATGGAAGTAAAAGTCGGCCAGCTGCGCGACCGCGCGCTGCGCTATTCGGAAACTGCGGCACTGATCGACGAGCAGCGCATCGGCGATTTCACGGCGACCCTCAGGACGCTGTTCCCCAAGAATGAAACCACGGACAGCAAGCAGATTAAAGACCTGCTGCTGCAGGACTACAAAGTCGTGAGCTTTGCGGAAATGGCGCTCGATCGTGTGCAGTCGCGCGCGGACCAGCTGCTGCTTCTGAAGATGGCGCTGGAACTGGAGC
>Ga0196981_1000360_pt1 | contig 17064 bp, 13 predicted proteins | sample S3_2013CmetaG_FD_155462 | JGI IMG/M metagenome (GOLD analysis project Ga0196981, IMG submission 155462) | Soil microbial communities from Anza Borrego desert, Southern California, United States - S3_20-13C | ecosystem: Environmental > Terrestrial > Soil > Desert | place: USA: California... | reverse complement strand
CAGCGCCTCCTGCTTGCCGCCCGTCATTGTCGTGACCGTCATGCGCAAGGGGTTGAGCTTGACAACTTGCGCCTTTTCCAGCCGCTCCATCAATTTCTTGTCGGAATAGTCATTGAGCAAAAACCCGACCGAGCCGCGGTTCATGCCGTAAACAGGTTTCTTCAGCCTTATCCCGTCATGAAGCGCGCGCAGCATCGAGCCGTCGCCGCCGAGCGCAACAATTACATCGGCCTCTTCCATCGGGGTATGGCCATAGGCTGCGGCAAGCTTCGCCCGCGCTTCCTGCGCGCCATGGGTTTCCGCGGCAAAGAAACAGGTTTTCATTTTTATGCCTGCTGGCGGTCGAGGTCTTCGACCGAGGAACAAAGGTCCTGAACGACCGAGGTGATAAGTGTTTCGTCATCGCCCTCCGCCATCACGCGGATCAGCGGCTCCGTCCCCGATTTGCGGATGAGCAAACGCCCGCCCGAACCGAGCCGCGTTTCCGCGTCGCGAATGGCCTTTTGCAGGAACTGGTTGTCGAGCGAGATGGCGGCGTTTTTATAGCGCACGTTTTTCAGCAGCTGCGGCACGGGCGCGAAAACGCGGGTCGCTTCGCTCACCGGCTTGTCCTGCTGTTGCAGCACCGCCAGCACCTGCAGCGCGGCCACCAGCCCGTCGCCGGTCGTGCCGTAATCGCCGAGGATGATATGCCCCGACTGCTCGCCGCCCAGGTTATAGCTGTTGGTGCGCATATGATCGACGACATAGCGGTCGCCGACCGGCATGCGCTTCAGCGCCAGCGACAGGGTTTTCAGGTAACGCTCGAAACCAAGATTCGACATCACGGTCGCGACCACGCCGTCGCCCTTCAGCTGGCCCGAATGGTGCCAGGCGCGCGCGATAAGCGCCATGATCTGGTCGCCGTCGATGACGCGGCCATGCTCGTCGCACATGATCAGACGGTCGGCGTCGCCGTCGAGCGCGATGCCGAGATCGGCGCCGTGCCGGACGACGGCCGCCTGCATTTCATCGGGATGCGTCGCGCCGCAATTCTTGTTGATGTTCGTGCCATCCGGCGAGACGCCGAGCGGGATCACTTCCGCGCCGAGTTCCCACAGCACGCGGGGCGCGACCTTGTACGCGGCCCCATGCGCGCAATCGACGACGATCTTGAGGCCGTCGAGCCGCAGGCCTTTCGGGAAGGTGTTTTTCACGAATTCGATATAGCGCCCGCGCTCGTCATCGAGGCGGCTGGCGCGGCCAAGCTCGGTCGGGCCGACGCGCAAACCGGACAGGTCGGCATCGATACGCTGCTCGATCGCCATCTCGATATCATCGGTGAGTTTATAGCCGTCCGCCCCGAAAAACTTGATGCCGTTATCCTGGTACGGATTGTGGGAGGCGGAAATCATCACGCCCAGATCGCAGCGCAAAGACCGCGTCAGCATCGCGACCGCCGGCGTCGGCATCGGGCCGAGCAGCATGACATCCATGCCCATCGAAATGAAGCCCGCCGTCAGCGCGGGTTCCAGCAGATAGCCTGACAGGCGCGTATCCTTGCCTATTACGACGCGATGGCGATGATTGCCGCACCGCAGCTCTGCCGCCGTCGCCATTGCGACCTTGGTGATCGTCTCGACCGTGACCGGTTCGATATTGGCCTTGCCGCGAATGCCGTCGGTGCCGAAAAGCTTGCGTGTCATATTTCCTGCCTCATGGTTGCTACCCACAAGCTATAGAATCGGGAGCAGGTGAACAAGAAACCCGACGCGTGCAGATTTACATAAACCGCCCCTATGTCTGCGAAAAAGGGTCACTTTTGCCGACAGTTAGTTACAACAAAAGCCGTCATGCCCGCCTTGCGCGGGCATCCAGAAGCGCGTCCGCGCGTCTTGTTACATAAGCATAAGAGTCATAGGCCGGCCGGACGGCCTGCTGGATCCCCGCGCATGGCGGGGATGGCGCTTATGGTGGTCGGCGCGATACACCCCCCGCTTCCGGAAAACGGCATTGACCCCCACCTGTGCCGGTGATAACCATATTATGAAATCAACGCAGAGGTGTCCCTCATGTCCCGCATCAACGGCCAGATCGTTTTTGAACTCCAGGGCGAAAGCCTCGACGCCGCGCTGCGGCTGGAACGTGAAATCCGCCGCGAGCTCGAAACCGTGAAGCCGAAGCAAAGCGGCTACATGAACGAAATCCGCGACAGCTGGAACGCGTTTTATGACGGCCTCCTGACGCGCCTGAAAACCGATGCGCCCGATATCCTCGCGCTTACCGGCCTCGACGCGCCCGCGATCCAAGTCGCGCATGGCAAGGATACCTGGCCGCGCGCCTATGAACATTTCCCGCAAATCTTTTCGTCGCCGGAGCAAAACCCGCGCTATTTCATGTATGCGCCCGTCGATTACAAGGGCGGTCATTTCGCGCCCGTTGACGCGATCGAACTTGATGACAAAACCGCAGATCGCGTCGGCGACCTGCTCTTCGCGGGCGGCTGGCTCGGCAACGCGCCGCTGGTGAACAAGGAAAAGACAGGCGTCGCGCTGCCGCCCGATTACAACCCCGGCGCAAATCCCGGTCTGCAGGAAGACCTGCAGAACCCGCATACGCGCCGCGTCTTCGTCGCGGGCGGCGAGAGCCTGGCCGCGGTCGAGGATTTCCGCCGCCGGGAGCGCGAATTCAGCGCGGCCGCGAGCGCCGTGCGCGACGAGGTCGAGCGCCTGGCATCGCTTGAAATCCCGAAGCTGAAGGAAAAACTGCCGGCAGGCGAAGAGCTGCGCGCCAGCGTGAGCTACCGCTACGGCGGGCATGTCGAGACCGTCGAGATGCTGCTGAGCATCCGCATGGAAGGCAAGGTGAATTTCATGGATGGCGGCAAGGCCCTGCGCCTCGCCGACACCGCCGCCTATACCCTGCATAAATCCCACGGCAACGAATATACCGTGCTGCCGCGCCGCGATACGGAAGCCGGCCGCAACCTGGCCGCGCTGATGGACGCCGTGCCGAAGCATCCCTCGCTCGCCGATTACCCGGTTTTGCGCGGCAACTTCAAGCATACGCCCGGCCAGTTCGACGCCGCGCTCGGCATCAACGGCACCGTGCCGCAGGCCCGCGATCTCGGCGGCCGCACGCTGCTGATCTACAACACCGATATCGACGCCGGCAGCACCTTCGCCCCGCCCGGCGCGAAGCACGTGCCCGTTGGCGTGTTCAACTGGCTTCAGTCCGACGAGCAGGACCGCAACATGGGCATCACGCCCCCGCCGATGCCGCCCGAAATCGCCCGCGCGCTTGATTTCGCCAAAATAAAACGCCCTCCCGCCCCGCAGCCTTAAGGCATTCGCGGGTTCCCGGCTGTCTCTCGCTGCCGCCGGACGCAGCTTCTTTTCGATTCACGATGTTCAATAACCGTGTCGATTTTACGTTACCACAATCTTACGAAAAACGCAATTAAAACTTGATAAGTGTTTGAAAGAAGGGATGTCTGGAGCGAAATCGTCCCCTCTCCCGCCTTGCGGGAGAGGGTCAGGGTGAGGGTGAGTCCCGACGGAAAGTTAAGGCGCCAGCTTCTTCTTCTCGAAGCCGGTGATGCTCGACGGCTCCGAAACCCCGCCGCGCTTACGGAGTTCGGCGAGCGCGGTTTCAAGAACCGACTTATCGCCCATCTGGTCGAAGCTGCGCGTCTCGACCGTTTCGGATTTGGATTCAAGGTTCTGGTAGAGCGTGGTTTTCTCGCGCGCGGCGAAATTGAAAATTTCGGTGACGCGATATCCAATCGCCTCCTCGATCGAGACATGCGCGATGCGCTCGCCCGGCAGCTTGCGCCATTCCTCGGTCAGCGCCGGCGTTTCCGCCACGGGCGCGAGGCGCAGGCGCTGCGGCGCCAGCGGCTTCAGCACCTCGATCACATCTGTGTGGTTATTTTTCTGCGCGAGCGCGAGCGGCGCGCGGTTGTTGAAATTGCGGGCATTGGGGTCGAGCCCCTGCTCGATGAGGAAGGTCACGAAATCGGCGTAGCCGGCAGCAGCCGCCGTGTGCAGCGCTGTCTCGCCGTCGCGGTCGCGCAGTTCCAGCAGCTTCGGGTTTTTCTCGATCAGGTAGCGCGCGATGTCGACGCTGCCCTTGCGTGCGGCCTTTTGCAGCAGCGTGCCGTCGTATTTCATTTCGGTCGTGACCTTCGCGCCGCTTTCGACCAGCAGCTTTACCGCCTCGAAATTGCCGCGGTTGACGGCGAACCACAAAAACGTCCGGCCGTAGTCGTCTTCGTAATTCGGGTCGGCGCCGAGGTCGAGCAACTCCTTCATGCGCGCGGTGTTGCCTTCGGTGATCGCGGTATGCAGCTTGGAATTCTTGAACATCACCATGTTACGGCCCCTTTTTCTCGGGCGGCGGCAGGCGCGGTTTTGCCTTGTCGCCCAAGGCTTTCGCATCCGCCTTACCGCCGAGCGCCTGCAACGCATCGAAGGCTTCCTCCAGCTGGCGGCGGTCGCTCAAATTGGAAAACGGCGTGGTTTCGACGTGATCGGCCTTCGTTTTCAGGTTGTTGACGATGCGGATACGCTCGCCTGCCGCGAAGTTGAAAACATCGGTGATTTTATAGCCGACACCGCCGACATCGCAGACGCGCGCGACTGTATCCGGATTGAGCAGTTTCCAGTCGGAGGCGGCGGGTTCCGGTTTCTTTTCGAGCGGCGGCGCGGGCTGCGGGGTTGCGGGTTTTTTATGCGCCTGCAGCAGCTCGACGACCGCCGCATGTTTCCCCTGAAACGCGAAGCCGACGGCGAGCTTGCCGTTCGCGCCGGTCATGGCGGGATCGAAGCCATGCGCGAGCAGCGTCCGCACAATTTCGAGATGCCCGCCCGCTGCCGCCAGATGCAGCGCGGTATTGCGGTTGTTGTCGATGCGGTTGATAAGCGCCTTGTCGTATTTGTCGCCCTCCAGCAAAAAATCGACGATCTGCTTGTGCCCGTTCGCGGCCGCGACATGCAGCAGCGTCTGCCAGATCCCGGTCGTCATTTCCTGGTGATGGTGCTGCCCGAACGGGTCGGCGCCGCGCGCGACCAGCACCTCGAAAATCTCCGGCCGGCCCAGGTAAGCCGCCATCAAAAGCGCGCTGTCGCCGTCCCAATACGCGGTGTTCGGGTTATAGCCATGGTCGAGCAGCCGCGTGACCGTGCGGATGTCGTTCTTGCGGACAGCCTTGAAGATCTTGCCCTTCGCGGTCAGCGGCATGGCGCAGCCTATCAACAATGTGGAAACAGAATCTGTTTTTAAACCACAAAACCGCGCCGGTCAATTTAACAGAAATTTCAAGGTTATGTGAACACGCCGAGCAGCGCCGCCTTGCGCTCATTCTCCGGGAATTTTTCGATGGCGTAGCGGAGCATGGTGCGGGGCATTTGGGCGTGGTGCTTTTTCAGGAATGATTTGAGGCGCTTCATGTCTTTCTTGCCGGCTTCGCGGAGCATCCAGCCGGCGGCCTTGTGGATCAGGTCTTCGCGGTCGGCGAGCACCTGTTCGGTCAATGCGTAAATGTCGTCGAGTTGCCCGTTGCGGATGAAATGCCAGGTGGTGACGAGGGCGATGCGGCGGTCCCAAAGCGACTTTGACTTCACGAGCTTGTAGAGCACGGCGCGGTCGCGTTCCCACAGGTATGGCCCGACGATATAGGGCGCGCTATCGTCGACGCCATTCCACTGGCGGATGCCGTGGCGGTTGGCCATGTAGAATTTGTAGACGGCAGCGCGGGTCTTTTCATCGCCCTTGTCGAATTGCAGGCGCAGGATGGAATGGGCGAGCGACCTTTCCTCCTGCACCGCCGAGTGCATGAGGGGTGCAATCGCATCAAACGGCAAATGACGGTATTCTTTCGCCAGCTTTCGCAACTGCGGCGTGGTGACGCCGAGAAACCGGTCGCCCGCCGCGTCCTTGAAAAACCCGGCATAGGTTTTCGCCTTCACCGGGTCGGCATGGGCCTGAAGCGCCTTGCGCGCCGCCTGCAGCGTCACGGCGGATCAGCCGATATGCGGTTCAGGATTGCCGAGATCGACGCCGCCCGCGGCCGGGACGGAGCCCGATTTCTGGCGGCGCTTGCGCTCGGCTGCTTCTTCCTCGTTCGTGACGCGGCCGAGCGGGTCGCCGCGCAGGATGCGGGGAATTTCCTCGCCGTTCAGGGTTTCGTATTCGATCAGCGCCTTGGCGAGAGTATGCAGCTCGTGCAGGTTGTCGGTCAGGCATTGCTTGGCGCGGTCATAGCCCTGGGTCACAATGCGCTTTACTTCGGCATCGACCTTGGCGGCCGTAGTGCCGGAAATGGACTTGCCACCCCCGCCGCCATAGCCGAGGTAGTTTTCCTCTCGGTCGCTGCCGTAGTTGATCGGGCCGAGCTCATCGCTCATGCCCCATTCGGTCACCATGCGGCGCGCCATATCGGTCGCCATCTTGATGTCCGAGGAGGCGCCGGTCGTGACCTTGCCTTCGCCGAAAATAATCTCTTCGGCGATGCGGCCGCCCATGGCGACAGCGAGGTCGGCATGCAGCTTTTCGCGGCTCATCGAGAGGCGGTCGCCCTCCGGCAGGCGCATGACCATGCCCAGCGCGCGGCCGCGCGGGATGATCGTGGCCTTGTGGATCGGGTCGGAGGCCGGTTCATGCAGCGCGACGATCGCGTGGCCGGCTTCATGATAGGCGGTGAGTTTCTTTTCCTGTTCGGACATCGCCATCGAGCGGCGCTCCGCGCCCATCATGACTTTATCCTTGGCGTCTTCCAGTTCCTGCATGCCGACGACGCGCTTGCCACGGCGCGCGGCAAGCAGCGCCGCTTCGTTGATGAGGTTGGCAAGATCGGCGCCCGAGAAGCCGGGCGTGCCGCGCGCGATCACATGCGCATTCACGTCCTGCGCGAGCGGGACTTTGCGCATATGCACTTTCAGGATTTTTTCGCGGCCGTTGACGTCCGGGTTCGGCACGACGACCTGGCGGTCGAAGCGGCCGGGTCGCAAAAGCGCGGGGTCAAGCACGTCGGGGCGGTTGGTCGCGGCGACGAGGATCACGCCTTCATTCGCTTCGAAGCCGTCCATTTCGACGAGCAGCTGGTTGAGGGTCTGTTCGCGTTCGTCGTTGCCGCCGCCGACGCCGGCGCCGCGATGGCGGCCCACTGCGTCGATCTCGTCGATGAACACGATGCAGGGCGCGTTTTTCTTGCCCTGTTCGAACATGTCACGCACGCGGGAGGCACCCACGCCCACGAACATTTCGACGAAGTCGGAGCCGGAAATGGTGAAGAAGGGCACGCCCGCCTCGCCCGCCACCGCGCGGGCAATGAGGGTTTTACCCGTGCCGGGCGGGCCGACGAGCAGCACGCCTTTCGGGATCTTGCCGCCGAGGCGCTGGAATTTCTGAGGATCGCGCAGGAACTCGACGACTTCCTCGAGCTCTTCCTTCGCTTCATCGACGCCCGCGACATCGGCGAAGGTGACGCGACCGTTTTTCTCGTTCAGCAGTTTGGCTTTTGATTTGCCGAAGCCCATCGCCTTGCCGCTGGAGCCCTGCATCTGGCGCATGAAGAAAATCCAGACGCCGATCAGCAGCAGCATCGGGAACCAGTTGATAAGCAGGGTGAGGATGGTCGGGCTGTCGGGCGTATCGCGCGCGGCCTCGATGACGACGCCCGATTTTTCGACGCGGCTGACCACATCGGTGCCGGGCGGGATGACGACGTTGAAGGGCGCGCCGGAGGTTTCGGTGCCCTGGATAATGTCGCCGATGATCGTTATTTTCGTCACCTGCTGGCCGTCGGCCTTTTGCAGGAATTCGGTATAGGGGATTGTTTTGCCGGCGATGATCTGCGACTTGCCGGCGCCGAACATCTGGAACACGCCCGCGAGCAGCAGCGCCACCACGAGCCAGACCAGAAGGTTGCGGCCGAACTGGTTGTTGTTGTTGCCGCCGCCGCCTTCGTTATTGTCGTTTTGATCCCGCATGAAACTCCCCGCGCGTGCCTATAAATATCGATACTTCAATTATATAGTGGCAGGCGGGGGTTAAACAATGTTTACGCCGGGATTCTGCTGAGGCGCAAATGCGCGAGACCGGCCGGGGCGTTGGGCGCGGTCCAGCTAAGCTGTGGAACAGCCACGAGATTCTGCCCGTCGCGGATGGCCGGAAAGCCGCGCAGCAGGCGCCCGGAGTAGCCCGAAAGCTGCTGTTCCAGCGCCGGATTCTGGTCAGCATATTTCCTTAAAAACGCGAGCCCGTCTTCGCCGAGCGCGCCGAGCGTGAGGGATTCGTTTTCGGGGGTGTTTTCGGCCCTGAAACGCCCGTCCCAGACCGCATCGTTTCGTAACGGGATGGGGGGCGGCAGGCCGGCATATTCGCGGCAGAAAATGACCCCATTTTTGGCGGGAAAGATATCGCAGCCGGCGAGGGTTCGGCCGGTGAACTCTTCGGTCAGACTATGGCGCAGGGATTCGACCTGCTCATGCGGCACGGGATAGTCCTGCGGCGCGATATGGGCGAGGATGCGCTGCAGGACGCGTCGCTGGATTTCGGGATGCGCGGCTTTGAGGCCGCCTGCATCCAGCGTCGCATGGCCCGCGTCATGGAAGGTTGCGCAGCCTGCCAGCGTTGCGCTGGCGATCTGGCGGAGCGCATCGCTGGCATCGGCCAGCTTTTGCACGACGCGCGACAGGCGCGGGGCGTCCAGCCCCTCTGCCGCCAGCACGTCTTCGAAGCCGCGCAGGCGCGGGCGCAGGTATTTTTCACTGGCGTTGGAGGGATCATCGATCCATGCCGCGCCATGGCTGCGGCAGACTTCGCGCAGTTCGGCGCGCGAAAAGCCCAGCAGCGGGCGCAGCAGGGTGACGCCATCCATCTCGCGCTTCGGGGCCATGCCGGCAAGGCCGTCAAGCCCGCTGCCATGGGCAAGGCGCATCCAGAATGTCTCCATCTGGTCTTCGGCGTTATGGGCGAGCGCGAGGAAGTGGATTGCATCACGCCGGCATCTGTCCAGCAGCAATTCGTAACGCGCCGCGCGGGCGCGTTCCTGGATATGCGTCGTGGGTTTTTCGCCTCGCCACACAAACGTTTCATGGGGGATGCCGCGCTGCTGCAATGCGTCGTGCAGCGTCGCGGCTTCATCCGCCGATTCCGGCCGCAATCCATGATCGACGGTGAGCGCGAGCAGCGTACCGTTCCGCGTCGCGCACCATTCTCGCAGCAGCAGCGTCAGTGCCAGGCTGTCGCCGCCGCCGGAGACCGCGACCGCGATATGCGGCATCGCCGTATCCGCGCCAAGCGCGGTCATGGCGGAGGCGAATTTCTGGGCGGCGTCGGTCATGCCGACATTCTAGCGCGTAAATAAAACAGCGTCATCCCCGCGACGGCGGGGATGACGAAGAAAAAAAGCTCCCGCTTGCGCGGGAGCTTTTTTGGACATGTCGTGGTGTTACCCGCCGGGACAAGCCAGCGTTTTCATTTCCGTCTGGGCGCGGCGCACTTCCGGGGTGGTGTCGCCCGGGAACTGCTTTTTCAGCTGCGCAAAAGAAAGGCAGGCATCGTCCTTCTTGCCGAGCTTGGCGAGCGAAAGGCCGAGCTTCAGGAGGCTGGCCGAAGCCTTCGGGCCTTGCGGGTAATCCTGGTAGTTCTGCGCGAACAGCTTGGCGCCGTTCTTGTAGTCCTGCCGGACGTAGTATGTCTCGGCGAGCCAGTATTGCGCGTTGGCGGCGAGCGGATGGTTTTTGTGGTTTTTCAGGAACAGCGCGAATTTCGACGCCGCGGATTCGTATTTCGCGTCGCGGATATCGTTGAAGGCGTTGTCGTAGAGTGCACCGGGATCGTTCGCCAGGCCGCTTGCGCCGCTGTCGCCCGCCCCCCCGTTCACCGGCATCGTGCCGAGCACCTTGCCGCGCGGGGATTCCGACCCGCCGCCGTCGCCCGACGGCGAATACGGCGTTGCGCGGCCGGTATCGGGCGCGGTGTAGCTGGCGCCGCCCGATTGCGGCACGGCGCTGTCGTTCGCCATGCGGTCGAGGCGCGTCTTGATCTGCTTCAGTTCGTAACCGAGCTGTTCGATCTGCCCGGTCATTTCGCGCTGCTTGGCCTCGATCTGGCTCATGCGGTCGTCATAGCCGGCCGCGCTGCCGCCGCCGGTCATGTCGTCATTGCTGTAGACGGGCTGCGCGCCCATCGGGAGCGGCTTCGCCTCGCCGCGATAGACGGAGCGGCTGAGCGTCTGCACCTGGTTTTCCAGCTGGTTGATGCGGGAAACAAGCTGGCTGTTGTCTTCGCCGTTCTGCCCGAAACCCGCATGCGCCGAGGTCGCCGACAAAAGGAACAAGGCCCCTGCGGTGAGCAGGAGCCTTGTTTTCCAAGCCTTCAAAGCCTGAGGGGCCATTCTGGCCGTCCTTTAACAGTTAGATGTCACTGGACGACGAGGACGCCGCGGCGGTTCTGCGCCCAGGAAGTCTCGTCAGCGCCCATGACAGCCGGGCGCTCTTTGCCGTAGCTGATCGACTGGACGCGGTTCGGCTGGACGCCGTTCGCGATCAGGTAGTTACGCACGGCGGTTGCGCGCTTTTCGCCGAGGGCGAGGTTGTATTCGCGGGTGCCGCGCTCATCGCAATGGCCTTCGACCATCACGTTGACGTTGGGATAGGTCTGCATCCACTGCGCCTGGCGCTCGATCGTCGCGCGGGCTTCGGAGGTGAGGTCGAACTGGTCGTAGCCGAAGAACACGCGGTCGCCGATTTCAGCGACGAGCTGCGCCTGGCTGCCCGGGGCGTACTGGCCGCCCGTCTGGGTCATCTGGCTCTGGTCGGTCGTCTGCTGCATGGTCGAAGAGCCGTCGCCGGTCACTGCCGACGCGGTGTCTTTCTTTTTGCAGGCGGCGAGGCCGGTGCAAAGCACGGCAACTGCCAGTAATGTAATGAAACGACGCGCACCCATTTTTTATCTCCTGTTTTGGTCTTGCTGCTGTTTTAAAAAGGAAAAAATCCTACTGACATTTATATGCGTCCCGATTCACCAGTACAAGAAGGATTTGGAAAGCCGCCTCTTTTTTTGGGCGAATGAGACTATCTTGCATGGTATAGAACACGGCACAGCCAAGATGAGTTCCTGAACAGATGATTCCCGCCTCCACTCCGCCGCAGGGGTTTACATATCTGGATAGCCTGAACCCCGCGCAGCGCGCGGCGGTCGAGGCGCTCGACGGCCCGGTGCTGGTACTGGCGGGCGCCGGGACGGGCAAGACCAAGGTGCTGACGACGCGGCTCGGCCATATCCTCACCACACGGCGCGCTTACCCTTCGCAGATCCTTTCCGTGACCTTCACGAACAAGGCCGCGCTGGAGATGAAGCGCCGCGTTTCCGCCATGCTCGGCGGACAGCCGGTCGAGGGCTGGTGGCTCGGCACCTTTCACTCGCTTGCCGCGCGGATGCTGCGCAAGCATGCGGAACTCGTCGGCCTGAAATCCAACTTCACCATTCTCGACGACGACGACCAGATCCGGCTTTTGAAACAATTGCTGGAGGCCGAAAATCTCGACAGCAAGAAATGGCCAGCGCGCGCGCTGATGGGGGTCATCCAGAAATGGAAGGACAAGGCCGAGACGCCGGACGACGTGAAGCCGGGCGACGCACGCGATGTCGCCGACGGGATCCTGCCCCGCATCTACCGCGATTACCAGGCGCGGCTGCGCACGCTCAACGCCTGCGATTTCGGCGACCTGCTGATGCATGTCATCACCATTCTGCGCGATCCGAAAAACGCGGATGTGCTGGCGCGGTATCAGGAGCAATTCCGCTATATCCTTGTCGACGAGTACCAAGACACCAACGTCGCGCAATATATGTGGCTGCGTCTCCTTGCGCAGAAGCAAAGGAATATCTGCTGCGTCGGCGACGACGACCAGTCTATTTATGGCTGGCGCGGCGCGGAGATCGGCAACATCCTGAAATTCGAGCATGACTTCCCGGGCGCGACCATCGTGCGGCTGGAGCAGAATTATCGCTCGACCCAGCATATCCTTTCCGCCGCGAACGGCGTGATCGCCAACAACAAGGGCCGCCTCGGCAAAAACCTGTGGAGCGGTTCGGGCGAAGGGGAAAAGGTCCGCCTGCGCGGCGTCTGGGACGGGCCGCAGGAAGCGCAGTCGGTCGCGGAGGAAGTTGAATCGCTTCAGCGCAAGAAAATCCCGCTCAATGAAATCGCCATCCTCGTGCGGGCCGCGCACCAGACCCGCGAGTTCGAGGAGCGGTTCATCAAGGAAAGCATTCCTTATAAGGTCGTCGGCGGCCTGCGCTTCTACGAGCGGCAGGAAATCCGCGACGCGATGGCGTACCTGCGCGTGATCGTGCAGCCGGATGACGATCTGGCCTTCGCCCGCATCATCAACACGCCCAAGCGTGGCATCGGCGATGCGACGTTGAACACCCTCTCCGCCTTCGCCCGCGCCAAGAACCTGCCGCTGACCACCGCAACCCGGCTGTTGCTGGAGACGGAGGAGTTCAAGCCGAAGGTGCGCTCGACGCTGATTGCCCTCATGCGCGACTTCGACCGCTGGCGCGAGCAGCTGCGCGATGTCTCGCATGTCGAGCTTGTGCAGATCGTTCTCGATGAATCGGGTTATACCGGCATGTGGCAGGCGGACAAGTCACCGGAAGCCGGCGGGCGGCTCGAGAACCTGAAGGAATTCGTCTCCGCGCTCGAGGAGTTCGAGAACCTCGACATGTTCCTCGAGCACGTCGCGCTCGTCATGGAGAACCAGGAGAAGGAAGGCGCGGAGATGGTGTCGATCATGACGCTGCATTCCGCTAAGGGCCTGGAGTTCGATGCCGTGTTCCTGCCGGGCTGGGAGGAAGGCATCTTCCCGAACCAGCGCAGCATGGACGAAACCGGCCTGTCGGGGCTGGAAGAAGAGCGCCGCCTTGCCTATGTCGGCATCACGCGCGCCAAGAAACAGGCTTTCGTCTATTTCGCGGCCAACCGCATGATCTACGGCAACTGGCAAAGCTGCCTGCCGTCGCGCTTCATCGACGAGATCCCGAAAGAGCATGTCGAGGTGACGGTCGAGCATGGCATGAACGGCCAGCAGCAGATCCGCGGCAATAGCGGCTATGGCGGAAGTTATGGCGGCGGCGGCGGATACGGTGGCGGCGGCTACGGCAGCAACGCCGAATATGGCGGCTGGCGCAACCGGCGCGCGGAGCTCGTCGATAACAGCATGGAGCGTGTGAGCGCCACGATCGAATCCGAGCGCGGCTATTCCGTCGGCGACCGCGTGTTCCACCAGAAATTCGGCCCCGGCAAGGTTGTCGCGACGGAAGGCGACAAGCTCGACATCCAGTTCGACAAGGCGGGCCGCAAGAAGGTCATGGACAGCTTCGTCACCCGCGAGGAATAACGATTTCAAGCCTTTCCATGCGCTTAAAGAACGTAGCAATCAGCGCTGAAATCGGCTAATTTCAAGCCAGTTATTTTAATGCCGCCAAAGGATCGTTGAACGTGCCGATGCGCCTGCTTTTTGCCCTGCTCCTGATTACCGTGACCGCAACCGCCGCCCTGCCCGCGCAGGCCGCGGAACAACGCGCGGGTGCCCGCGCCGGGATCGCCGCGATCGTGAATGACGAGGCGATCACTTTCTCCGACATCCGCAACCGCATGCATCTCTACATGCTCACCATGCCGCCCAACCCGCCGCCCGAGGCGCTCAAGAAGATCGAGCAGCAGACGCTCGCGCGCCTGATCGACGAGCGCCTGCAGATGCAGGAGGCCAAGCGTCTCGGCATCACCGTCGAGGAGGCGCAGGTCGAATCCGGCCTCGCGCAGATCGCGAACCAGAACAAGCTGGACGCGCAGGCATTCGAGCAGAAGCTGGCCGCCGCGGGCGTGAAGGTATCGACGATGCAGGACAAGGTCCGCGCGGAGATTGCCTGGGGAATGGTCGTGCGCCGCAAGCTGCGCCCGCAAGTGACCATTTCCGAGACCGAGATCGACAAGGAAGTGAACCGCCTCCAGCGCGACAGCGGCAAGACGGAATACCAGGTAGCCGAGATCCTGATCACCGCCGCCTCCGCGGAGACCGACAACCTTGCCCGCGTGAAGGCAGGCCAGGTGGTCGAGCAACTGCATAAAGGCGCGCCGTTTTCGATGATCGCAAAGCAGGTCAGCCAGGCACCCGGCGCGAGCCAGGGCGGCGATCTTGGCTGGCTCCAGGAAGGCCAGCTCGATCCCGCGCTCGACGCCGCGCTGGCGCAGATGGAACCGGGGCAGGTTTCCGCGCCCATCAAAACCGCCAAGGGCTATCATATCCTGTTCCTGCGCCAGAAGCGCGCGCTGGGCATGCCCGCGAAACCTGCAGCAGCGGCTGTAGCGGCTGCCCCCGCGCCCGCAGCACCGGTGCAACCGGCAGCAACGCCGACCCCTGCTCCCGCCGCAGAGCCGGAACTGCACCTGATGCAGATCGTCATGCCGCTTGCCGCCGGTGAACTGCAGGTGGTGACCGCCGCGAAAATGGAGCGCGCGCGCAGCCTGAAGGCCGAGATCGCCTCCTGCGAGGCGCTGGCCGCAAAGGCCGCCGATTTTGAAACCGCGAACAGCGATCTTGGCAGCCGCAAGCTCTCGGCGCTGCCGCCCGACATCCGCGCCGCGGTCGAGAACCTTGCCGATAATGAACTCAGCGCGCCCGTGAAATCGGCCAACGCCATCACCGTGCTGATGGTCTGCGACCGCACCGCTCCTGAAACCGTCGCGCAGGCGGAAACCCCGCCCGCGCCGATTGCGGCTGCACCCGCCCCCGCCCCCGCACAGGCACAGGCACAGGCACCGGCTCCGGCGCCCGCGCCCGCGCCCGCGTCGGCTCCCCTGACGGCCGATGCGTCGCGCGAGAAAATCGCGACGGAACTCGGCACCAAGCGGCTCGAACAGCTGGCGGAACGCTACCTCAAGGATCTTCGCGCGACGGCCTATATTGACAAGCGCATCTAACCCCCTTCCCCCGCTGCGTGACGTGATCGAGCGCCATGGCCTGATGGCGAAGCGCTCGCTCGGCCAGAATTTCCTGCTGGACCCGAACCTGACCGCGCGCATTGCGAATGCGGGCGGCAATCTTGCCGGCCTGAACGTCATCGAGGTCGGCCCCGGCCCCGGCGGGCTGACGCGCGCGCTGCTGTTCGAAACGGAGGCCGTCATCGTTCACGCGATCGAGCGCGACGACCGCTGCGTGGCCGCGCTGCAGGAGCTGGTGCAATTTGCCGAGGGTCGGCTGGTGCTGCATGCCGACGACGCGCTGAAAGTCGATTACGAAAGCCTCTGCCCCGCGCCGCGGGCGCTGGCGGCCAACCTGCCCTATAACATCGCGACCACGCTGCTGATCGGCTGGCTGAAGCTGCTGCCGCTGTTCCACAGTTTCACCCTGATGTTCCAGAAGGAAGTGGCCGAGCGGCTGACCGCGAAGACGCGCACCAAGGACTACGGGCGGCTATCGGTGATGGCGCAATGGCTGTGCCATGTCGAGCAGGTGTTCGACATTCCGCCCGGCGCGTTTTTGCCGCCGCCGAAAGTGACCTCGACCGTCGTGCATCTGCGCCCCAAGCCGCGCACCGACGATATTCCGCTCGAGGTCATGGAGCGCCTGACCGCCGCCGCCTTCGGCCAGCGCCGCAAGATGCTGCGCCAGAGCCTGAAGCAGCTGAATATCAATGTCGAAGAGTTTTGCGAGAAGGCGGGCATTCTTGGCACCGCGCGCGCGGAAGAAATCGATATCGCCGGGTTCGTGCGCATGGCGCAGACCTTGCGCGAAATGTCGCCCAAGGCGGCTTAAAGATCGGCGGGCAGCAACCCGCGCGCGGATATTTTCCGCACCGCAAATATCGTAGCAACCGCGACCAGTATCCCCGCCAGGACATCCGCAATATGATGACCGCCAACCGCGGGCGTGGCGAGGATGACAAGCGCGCTCATGACCGCCACCACCGGAAAGAAGTATCGCATCCCCCGTGCGGCATAGGCGTAGATCACCGCCCAGGCGGCATGGAGGGAGGGAAACTGCATCACGCCCTGCAGCGCATTTTGGTCGATGACGGTAAGGCTGCCGTCGCGCAGCGCGAGAAACGCCTTCACATAGGGCTCGTTCGGCTGGATCTGGTAATAATGAAACGCGCCTGCCGCCGGCAGCAGGGCGGAGAGGACAAGGCAAACAAGGCAGGCCACCACATACATCCACTGCATTTCCCAGGCGCGGCGGATGCGCCCGACGAAATTGAGCGCAACCAGCATGACGATCATCGGCGCGAGCGGGCTGAAGAAATAGGCGATGATGAGCGCGATATGCAGCGGCGGTCGCGAATGGACGGACTCATAAAGCGCGGGCCAGTCAATGCCGAGCGCGCGATCGAAGGCGACCAGCCCAGCGTCGATCAGCGGCAGGCGCCAGGTGACGGAGATATAGCTGAGGCAGGCGGCTGCCGCGGTGAAGGCAAGCGTCACCGCCGCCATCTGCGCCAGCGCGGCGATGCGGCGGTCGGGACGGAGCCGCGTGTAAACATGCGAAACGCCCAGGAGCGCGGCGACAGCGACGAATGTCACGAGCGCGGTATCCGCGGTCATGGTCATGCCGGACAGCGGCAGGCAAACGGCGACCGCGATGACGAGCGCGCCGATCAGCGCCCAGAGAAGTTTGGTGTGGGCGGATAAACGGCGGGCAGAGGCCGCCACGGCTTCGGTCACTTGGCGGGCTTGAGCTTGTTCACGAAATCCTCGATCCCGCGCAGGCGGTGGCGCTTGAGGCGCTCGCCCTCGATGATCGAGCGAAGCCGGTCCACGCTGTCCTCGAAGTCGTGATTGACGAGGATGTACTGGAATTCCTTGTAATGCGCGATTTCGTCCTTGGCCTTGGCAAGGCGGCGGCGGATTTCCTCCTCGCTGTCCTGCGCGCGGTTATGAAGGCGCGTCTCCAGCGCCTCCCAGCTTGGCGGCAGGATGAACACCGACACCACGTCTTCATGCGCGGTCGCGGAAAGCGAGCGGTTGCCCTGCCAGTCCACGTCGAACATGACGTCGATGCCCTTGTCGAGCGC
>Ga0196981_1000359_pt1 | contig 17102 bp, 15 predicted proteins | sample S3_2013CmetaG_FD_155462 | JGI IMG/M metagenome (GOLD analysis project Ga0196981, IMG submission 155462) | Soil microbial communities from Anza Borrego desert, Southern California, United States - S3_20-13C | ecosystem: Environmental > Terrestrial > Soil > Desert | place: USA: California... | reverse complement strand
CTTCACCAACCCGCATGAAGCCATGCTGCCCGACGAGCCCAAGGATTGCCGCGGCGACTTCACGCATATGGGCGCGAAATACTGGGGCTATGAATCGCGCCGCCATATGGCGACGCGCATCGCGGCGGACGGTGAATCGCTTGAATTCAACCACGCCGCGCATAACTGGATGATTATCGGGCTGAAAAAGCGCGCGGTGATCGATACCATCACGATTTCCACCAAATGGTACACCGGCAACCAGGTGCAGGCGGCCTCGGTTTTCCTCATCGACGACCTTGAAGGCGGGCAGGCGCAGGTGCTCAGCCGCGCCAACCTGAAGCCCGACAGCGACCACAGTTTCAAGATCAAGCCGACCATGGCGACGGAAGTCTATGTCGAGCTTTATTACGAAGGTGGCCTCTCGCGCATCAACTTCTTCGGCGTCGAAGCCGACCTGCAATACCCAGAGCGCCCGAACCTTTTGAAGGGTGCGAAGATCAGCCATGTTTCCAACATCCATTACGGCGTGCCCGACCGCGCGGTCGATGGCGACCGGCAGCAGATGTATATGTATGGATGGGAATCGGCGCGCACCGGCTATGGCGAACAGGCGCTGTTCCACCTGAAAAAACCCGCCGTGATCGATGAAGTGATCGTGGACACCTATCTCCACCGCCTCAACGCGCCGATGACGGCGCATGTCTATGGCCTTGATATGCGCAAGGCGAAGGGCAAGAAACTCGACGCCCTCATGCAGCTCGCCCCGAAATGGAGTGTGGTCTTCGACGGCAAGAAGCAGGTGGTGCCAAGGGATTTCAAGGACTACATGCTCAGCCAGAAATACCTGAAGGAAAAGGGCGTGAAGGATAACGAGCAATTCAGGATCGTCCTGCATGTACCCAAAGGCAGCCCCTGGAAGGAAATCATTCCCTTTGCGCCTCTGTCGCCCGACACCTATCACCGCTACCGCGACGTGTTCGATGCGGGCGAGGTCACGCATGTGCTCTACATGCACTACGACAACGGCGGCATCCACGGGCTCAAGATGTTCGGGACGGAAGCGGCTTAAGGCAGCGCCATCAGCCTAAAGAAAGCAATGCGGTCGATCTGCGCGAGGGCGGTCGCAAATTCCGCGTCGGGCGTATTGCCCATGCGCGCGCGAAAGCGCTCGAGAATGTCATGCCGGTTCAGCCCCTTCACGGCAACGATAAAGGGAAAACCGAATTTTTCCTTATACACCTTGTTCAGCCGCTGGAATTCCGCGAATTCTTCCGCCGTGCATTCCTTCAGCCCCGCGCTCTTCTGCTCCGACACCGAAGCATCGGTCAAGGCTGTGCCGATCGCAGGGGCAAGGTCGGGATGCGCGCGGATAAGGGCAAGTTTCTGCTCCACGGTCCCCGCCGCGACCGCCGTTACCATCGCCGCATGCAGTTCGGCGACCGTCGCAACTGGCAGCGCGTTTTTATAGGCGGCTTCAGCGATCCACGGCGAATGTTCGTAAATACCGCCATAGACGCGCAGGAATACGTCCAGCGCTACGTCGCGCGGACGAACCGTCAATGGCTTGTCATCCATTGGCGCTGTCCTTGAACGGATGCTTCTGCGCCCAGTGCTTCGCGATATCGACGCGGCGGCAAATCCAGACTTTATCGTGGGACTTGATATGCTTGATGAACCGCTCGAGCGCCGCCATGCGCGCCGGACGCCCGACGATGCGGCAATGCAGCCCGACCGATAGCATCTTGGGCCGCGTCTCCCCTTCCTCGTACAGCACGTCGAAGGCGTCGCGCAGGTAAGCGAAATACTGGTCGCCAGAATTGAAGCCCTGCGTGGTCGCGAAACGCATGTCGTTGGTATCGAGCGTATAGGGCACGATCAGCTGCTTCTGTTCGCCGTCCTTCACCCAAAACGGCAGGTCGTCGGAATAATCGTCGGCGTCCCACAGGAACCCGCCCTCCTCCATCACCAGTTTTCGCGTATTCGGGCTGGTGCGGCCGGTGTACCAGCCGAGCGGCCGCTGGCCGGTCAGGTTGCCGATAATGTCGATCGCGCGCTTCATATGCTCGCGCTCGGTCTTGACGTCGACATCCTGGTAATTGATCCAGCGATAGCCGTGGGAGGCGACTTCATGCCCCTCGCGCACGAACACTTTCGCGATCTCGGGGTATTTTTCGAGCGCCATGGCGACCGCGAAGACGGTCACCGGAATCTTGTATTTCTTGAAGAGGCGCAGGAGACGCCACACGCCCGCGCGCGTGCCGTATTCGTAGAGCGACTCCATGCTGATATGCCGCGCCTCGATGCGGGGCGCGTTGATGATTTCGGAGAGGAAGGTTTCGGAAGCCGCGTCGCCGTTCAGCACGCAGTTCTCCCCGCCCTCCTCGTAATTCAGGACGAACTGCACGGCGATGCGCGCGCCGCCAGGCCAGTTGGCATGCGGCGGGTTCTCGCCATAGCCGACATAGTCGCGCGGGTCGCTGCTGGTGGTTTTTACCGGCGTTTTCGAGAGCGCGGGCTTTTTACCGGATGCCGGTTTGCGCTTTTTCCTTGTAGCCATATCTCACCCATGCGGCCGGAGTTTTCTGCACATTGGCGCCGAGCTTGACCCGCATGGGGACGGCGCCGCAAAGCAGGTTGCCGGTTGACGAAATCCTGTAAGCCGGCTTTTCCGAGAATATGGCCATATTTTCCCCCGCTTTGCCACCGCGAAGATTTCAATATAGCCGCGCCGGGTTATTTTCCGGTTAATCGCGTTTTCCGGAAAGCGCCGCGAGCCCGTCGCCGAGCCGCGCGCGTTCTTCTTTCGTCATGCCGGTTTCATTGCCGAGCGGCATGGTGTCGGATTTCACCGCCTGCTCGATAATGCGCGGCGCGAACTGCTTTATCTCAGCCATCGTATCAAACGCCACGCCCTTCGGCGCTTCGCTGACACTGTCATGCACCGGCGTGTCGCTGTGGCAGCCGCTGCAATGCGTGCGCACGATCTTGCGCACTTCCGAAGGACTGACCGCTTGCATGGCCGCGACCGGTTTTGCTGGCGCGAACAAACCGGATGCCGCGCAGATGGTCAAAATGAAACCCGCCATGCCGGCGATCAGGAAGCGCGGCGCGGTGATGCCGCGATCCTTCAGGTTGAAGAAGTGCCGGAACGGCCAGCTGGACAGCGCGAGCCCCGCGAGGATCGCCCAGTTCCAGTCACCGGCATAGAGCACCGGGAAATGGTTGCTGATCATGATCAGCAGGACGGGCAGCGTCATGTAGTTGTTGTGCATCGAGCGCTGCTTCGCGATCTTGCCGTATTTCGCGTCCGGCTTGTCGCCGCGCAACAGCGCCGCGACCACGCGCTTCTGGTTCGGAATGATCACGGCAAAGACATTCGCCGTCATCGCCGTGCCGATCATCGCGCCGACATGGATGAATGCGCCGCGCCCCGTAAACAACTGGCTGAGGGCATAGGCGGCGAAGATCAGCGCCCCCGCCCAGATGACGGAAAAGGCCTTGTCGTTCTGGCCGATCGCGCTTTTGCAAAGCTCGTCATAGAAAAACCAGCCGCCGAGCAGGAAGGCAAGGCCGGTAAAAGTCGCCTGCGCCGGCGTGAAATTCATGCGCTCCGGGTCGATCAGGTAAAGATCCGCCTGCCAGTAATACATGAGGCAAAGCAGCAAGAAGCCGCTGATAAAGGTGAGGTACGCTTCCCATTTGAACCAGTGCAGGTCGTCCGGCATGCCCTCCGGCGCGACCAGGTATTTCTTCTTGTGGTAAAACCCGCCGCCATGCACGGCCCAGACTTCCCCGCTCACACCCGCCTCGCGGTCCTTCTGTTCCTTCGCGGGCCGCAGCGCAAGATCGAGCCATACGAAATAGAACGACGCCCCGATCCACATGATGCCGAGCATCAAATGAAACCAGCGCAGCGCGAGGTTGAGCCACTGGGCGAGGTCTATATCCATGCGGCTCCGCTTCCCTTGACAAGCAAAGGGGGATTCTTCGCTGCGCTCAGAATGACAGCCCCAATGTCATCCTGAGCGCAGCGAAGGATCTCCCTTCGTTGCCAGCAGAACAATTGCACACGAGTGAACGCAAAGAGACGCGAATAGGAACGACCCGAGACAAAACTTTCCCGGCCTTCGCGTTCATTCGTGTTTATTCGTGGGGAAATCTTACCCAGACCTGGCCTGGAGAAAGGGGGATTCTTCGCTGCGCTCAGAATGACACCGCTATCATTGTCATCCTGAGCGCAGCGAAGGATCTCCCTTCCCTTTCCGCAGAAAAAACGCCCACGAATGGACGCGAATAGACACGAATAGGAACGATGCGTGACAAAACCTTCCCCGCCTTCGCGTTCATTCGTGTTTATTCGTGGGGAAATCTTACCCAGACTTGGCCTGGAGAAAGGGGGATTCTTCGCTGCGCTCAGAATGACACCGCTATCATTGTCATCCTGAGCGCAGCGAAGGATCTCCCTTCCGCTTGCGCGTAAAGGCGAATGGCGCTTAACCCCGCTCATCCGCCAGCACCCAGTCATACGCCTTCGTCGTGAGGAAATCGTCCAGCACCGGCGCCATCACCATGCCCGTGAACATGCCGACCGCAGCGCTTGTGTATTTACCCCCGTCGAGCTTTCCCGCTTCGTCCAGCAGCATGTCATGCATCAGCGCATCGTCGATCACGCGGCCGTCCTTCAGCTTTGCCTTGTGCCGCCGCCATTGCCAGAGCTGCGCGCGGGAAATCTCGGCGGTCGCGGCGTCCTCCATCAAATGATGGATCGGCACGCAGCCATTTCCCGCGAGCCAGGCCTTCAGGTACAGGATGCCGATATTGATGTTCCGGCGCAGGCCGTCCTCGGTGATGTCGCCTTCCGGCACCTTCAGCAGGTCGGCCGCCGTAATCGTCACGTCGTCGCGCATGACGTCGAGCTGGTTGGCGCGGGGCATCAGGCGGTCGAAAACTTCCTTCGCGACCGGCACCAGCGCGGGATGCGCGACCCAGGTGCCGTCATGCCCGTCACTCGCTTCCCGCGTCTTGTCGGCGCGCACCTTTTCGAGCGCGGCGTTATTCGCGGCTTCGTCGTTCTTGATCGGGATCTGCGCCGCCATGCCGCCCATCGCATGCGCGCCGCGGCGGTGGCAGGTGCGGATGAGGTTGAGGCTGTAGGAGCGCAGGAAATGCGCGGTCATCGTAACCGACCCGCGATCCGGCACGATGAAATCTGGGCGGTTGCGGAATTTCTTGATGAAGCTGAAGATATAATCCCAGCGCCCGCAATTGAGCCCGACGATATGGTCCTTCAGCGCATGAAGGATTTCATCCATCTGGAAGGCGGCGGTGATGGTTTCGATCAGCACCGTCACGCGCACCGTGCCGCGCGCGAGGCCGAGCGCGTCTTCGGCAAAGGAAATGATGTCGCTCCACAGCTGCGCCTCCTTCCAGCTTTCCAGCTTGGGCAGGTAGTAATAGGGGGCAAGGCGGTTGTGGAACAGGTAAAGCCCGAAATCGAAGAAGCTCGCCGACAGCGCCTGCCCGTCGAGTGTCAGGTGCTGTTCTTCCATATGCAGCCCGCGCGGGCGCACCAGCAGCACGGCGGTCTTGTCCTTCAGCTTGTATTCCTTGCCGCTCGCCGCATCCCTGTAATCGATCACGCGGTCATTCGCGTCGCGCAGGTTGATCTGCCCCGCGATCTGGTTCGCCCAGGTCGGCGTGTTCGAATCCTCGAAATCCGCCATGAAGCAGCTGGCGCCGGAATTGAGCGCGTTGATCACCATCTTGCGGTCGGGCGGGCCGGTGATCTCGACGCGGCGGTCAGCCAGGTCGGCGGGCGCGGGGCGCACTTTCCACTCGGCATCGCGGATGTTTTTCGTTTCGGAGAGGAAATCGGGCGTCCAGCCGCCATCGAGATTTTCCTGCAGCCGCGCGCGCTCGGCCATCAGGGCGCGGCGGCGCGCGCCGAAGTTTTTCTCCATCCCTTCCAGAAACGCGAAGGCCTCTGGTGTGAGGATGCGGTCCTGTCCTTCAACTTTCGGCGCGGTGACGGTGAACATCAGGGTTTCCACTCGGTTGTTTCGCCGGCGACGGCGCCGCGGATCCAGTCGATTTCCCGCTTCGGCCAGATATGCGGCGCGGCGGGGGATTTCGTTGTCGCGGTCATGATCGTGCCTTCGCCGGGTTTCAGGCTCACCTTGCCGCCCTTGTTGTAGACATCGATCGCGCCCGTCTGCAGGTAGATCCAGCATTCGCCCTTGTTCATGGCGCGCAGCAGTTTCGTGCCGCGCACGCCGATCGTGCCGAAATTGAGGTTCATTTTGACGTCGGGCGCCGGCCCCTTGTCGAGCCAGCCGCCGGTGAAGGCGAAAGCGGTATCGAGCACCGTCATCTCGGCCTTGCCCTCTTTGGGTTTTTTCGGGTCATAGACATACTCGTCCACGGTCAGCTTGCCGTTCTGCGCCAGCACCAGTTCGCCGCCATCGGCGAATTCGATGCGGATGCGCCCGTCCTTGCCGGTCGCGAGCCTGTCGCCCACTGCGATATCGTCGCCCTTATGCAGCGGTTTCGCGCCCGCACCCCGGTCGATCGTCGCCGTGCCTGTGACCTCACGCAGATAGCCCGCGAATTCGCCGGCCTGCGCGGCAGTCGTCATCAGCAGGACGGCGATAAAGGCAACAAATCGTAACATCTGTCTGCTCCTGTCAGGGCGGTTCAGCCTATCACTTCTTTTTGCGCTGTTCCACATAGTCGAGATCGTCATGGAACGTCTCTTTCATGAGCCACAGCCCCGCGAAAGCGCAGGCCATGACGCCCGCGAATACGGCAATTCCGCTGCCCGTGATGCCGAGCGCAGGGATGAGCGCGCGGAAGGCGAGCGTGACCGGAATGGTAACCCCGCGCGCGACGTTCGGCACCGAGGTCGCGGCGGTCGCGCGCAGGTTGGTGCCGAATTGCTCCGCCCCCACCTGCACAAACATCGCCCAGTATCCCGCGCCAAGGCCCATGAAGAAGCACAGCCAGTAGTAGATGGTCGGCGAGCTGCCGCCCAGTTGCGTGTAGAGGACGGTCGCGACGGTGAGCATGACCAGCGAGACGAAAATCGACTTGCGACGGCTCTGCAGCCACTGGCTCATGAGCCCGGACAGCACATCGCCGAGGGCGATGCCGATATAGCAATACATGACCGCGTTAGCGGCGGTCGGCAGCGGGTCGGCCATGCCGAGGTCTTTGGCGAATTCCGGCGTGAGCGTGATGAAAATCCCGACCGTGCACCAGAGCGGCGCGCCAATCATGAGGACCGCCATATAGCGGCGGAACAGGTCCCAGTTCTGGAAGAACATCAGCATATTGCCGCGCACGACCTTTTCCCCCTGCTCCAGCACGCGCTTGAACATGCCCGACTCCTTCACGCCGATGCGCAGCAGCAGCAGGGCGAAGCCCATCAGCCCGCCGATCAGGTAGGCATGGCGCCAGGTGACGTAATTGACGAGCACGCCTGCAAAAGTCGCGCCCAGCACACCGATGCTCGCGATGACCGTGGTGCCGAGGCCGCGCGAGCGTTTCGGCAGCAGTTCGGAGGCGAGCGTGACGCCGACGCCCAGTTCCCCCGCGAGGCCGATGCCGGTCAGGAAACGGATAAGGGCGTATTGGTCGACGCTCGTGATATAGGCATTGGCGATGCTGCCCGCCGAATAGAGCACGATCGAGCCGAACAGCACCGACAGCCGCCCCAACTTGTCGCCCGCGATGCCCCACAAAAATCCGCCCGCCAGCAGCCCCGCCATCTGCGCGTTCAGCAGGAACACGCCCTCCTCCAGCAGCTTTTCGTCCGGCACGCCCAGGTCTTTCAGGCTCGGCACGCGCAGGATGTTGAACAGCAAAAGGTCGAAGACGTCGACGAAATAGCCGAGCGCGGCGACGATGATCGTCAGCGTCACGACGCGGTCCTGCGTCATTTCCGCAAAAATGCCCTTCGGCGCGGTTTTGCTCATATGGCTTGTCCTGTTTTATGGGTAGGGGCTGTATAGCACAGGCCGAAATCGGGGACAGCAGTTAAAATAATGTTATTTGTCAGTATTTTACAAGTCAGCCGCGGCGGGTTAAACTGGGGCCATGATGCTCGAACCGGCCGTTACCCTCACCGATTTTATCGTCGCGTTCGAATGCGCCGCGGTTGCCTGGTGTTTGCGCACAGCACCGGCGGGGCAAATGCGCACCGCCTTCTTCCTCATGTTCGGCGGCATCGGCGTCGGCGCGCTCGCGGGCGGGCTGGTGCATGGCTTTTTTCCGGAGGGGGAGACGCAGCAGAATTTATGGCTGGTCGTGCTGGCATCGCTCGGCGTGATGGCGCTCGCGGGCTGGTCAATCGGCGCGCTGCTGCTGTTGCGCCCGAAATGGGCGGCGGTTGCGCAGCGCGCGGCGCTCGCGGAACTGGTTTTTTACTGCTGGTATATCTCGCGAGAGGACACACCCTTTTCGGCAGCTTTGCTGAATTACCTGCCGGCAACGATGTTCATGCTTGTCGGATATATCGTGTTTTACCGCAGGCAACCTGCGCCACCGGTGTTGCTCGGCATCGCCGGTCTGCTGCTGACGTTTTTGGGCGCGTTGCTTCAAAGTCTTAAGATCGGGATACACCCAACCTATTTCGACCACAACGCACTGTTTCACGTCGTCCAGTTTATCGCTATCTACCTGATTTTCCTGTCGGCCAAGCATTTTTTGCGGAGCGAAGAATGAAGCGCCGTGAATTTTTAAAAACCACCGCCGCGCTCGCGACCGCCGCGCCGCTGCTGCAGCCGCGAAAAATCCTGGCCGATGTCGCGGACATCGAAGTGAATGACGTTCATTCGCAGCTGAACCCGACGACCGTCCGCGCGATCGCGACGCCCAAAAATGTCGATGAACTGCAGGCCATCGTCAAAAAGGCCCATGATTCCGGCCACCTGCTGAGCATCTGCGGCGCGCGGCATGCGATGGGCGGGCAGCAGTTCGGGCGCATCACGACGCTCATCGACACGACGAAAATGAACAAAATCCACAGCGTCGATAAAACCGCAAAAACCGTGACGCTCGACGCCGGCGTGATGTGGCCGCAGCTGATGGAATATCTGCAGAAAAACGCGCCGGAGCTTTGCATCATCCAGAAGCAGACTGGCGCAGATGAACTCACATTAGGCGGCGCGCTCGCCTCCAACATCCACGGCCGCAGCCTGACGAAAAAGCCGCTGATCAGCGATGTTATATCCTTCACGCTGGTGAAACCGGACGGAAATATCATCACCTGTAGCCGCGATGAAAATCATGATCTTTTCAAAAAGGTGATCGGCGGATACGGGTTGTTCGGCGCGGTCGGGACGATCACGCTGCGCCTCGGGAACCGCATAAAATTGCGCCGCGTCGTTGAAATAACCACGACCGACAAATTGATGGAGGCCGTCTCGGACCGCGTGAAAAACGGCTATTTGTACGGCGATTTCCAGTACATGACCGACGAGAAACATGATGATTTCATGCGCCGCGGCATTTTTTCCTGCTATGTGCCGGTTGCGGATGACACGCCGCTGTCGGAAGCTTCGCACGATCTGGGATTAAAGGCCTGGCAGGATCTTTACCGCCTCGCCCATCTGGATAAACAGAAGGCCTACCAGGTCTATCGCGACCATTACCTCGCGACGAACGGGCAGGTTTACTGGTCGGATGCGCACCAGACCGGCATTTACCTGAAAGAATTCAATAAGCAATTCGCAAAAGAGCGCGGGGAGAAGGCGGGATCGTCGCTGATGCTAAGCGAAGTCTACGTGCCGCGCGACAAATTCTTCGAGAGCATGGAAAAATTCCGCGCCGAAGCGCTGAAACGCGGCATGGATATCATCTACGGCACCGTGCGGTTTATCGAACGCGACGATGAAAGCTTTTTGCCGTGGGCGAAGCAGGATTACGCCTGCATTATTTTCAATCTCTACATCGTGCATAGCGACGCCGGCATCGAAAAGGCGAAGCAGGATTTCCAGGCGCTGTACGATATCGCGCTCGCGGCGGGCGGAAGTTATTACCTGACCTATCACCGCTGGGCGCGCAAGGACCAGGTGCTGAAAGCCTATCCGCTACTGCCCGAACTGCTGGCGGAAAAACGCCGCATCGATTCCCGGGAAATATTCCAGAGCGACTGGTATCGCCACTACAAGACGATGTTCACCTAAGCCACTGGGCGAAATGCATTATTGCTTATACCGCAACTTGTTCTTGACTTGTTCCCCTACCTCTGATAGCCTGAGAGAAGATGGAAGGAGGACAGGATGAACAGGGAAGAAGCAAAAAGTCTCATAAAATCGTTCTTGCGGTCCATCGCCGGCCTCTTCCTGGCCCTCCGCAGCCTCATTGCGAAATCAGCTACCGCGATAGGTGCTGTAGCTGTAGGGCGAGACGAGCAGCGGAACGTGGTAATGCGCCTCGCCGTCGCTGATGCCGAAATGGATAGTAATGAGATCGAGGAACGGGATCTTGGGCAGCTCGACCCCCATGCGGCGAAAATACTTTCCCGCCTCGAATTCCAGCCGGTACGTGCCGGGCTTGAAATCCTTGTCGGCCAAAAGGGGGGCATCGGCCCGGCCGTCGGCATTGGTCTTGGTCGCGACCAGCAACGTCTCCGCCCCGCCCGCGCCGATGCGGAACAGCCGCAAGCGCACCCCGTTCGCGGGGCAGCCATGCGCGGTGTCGAGAATATGCGTGGTGAGTTTTCCCATGGGTTATTTTTACCGCGAGGCCGGGATAAACGCAACAGCGGCAGTGCCGCCCGCCATCACGTCATCCCGCGCGCGCTTCCCTGTCTTCTCGAGAAAGACCGCACAGAGAAGCGCGGCAATCTCACCGCTCGCCACTCCGCCACCCCGGCGAAGGCCGGGGTCCACGGACTGCGCATGCGGGTGCGGAACAGGCTGCAGAAGTTACGGATCACGCTGCCATGTCCGTGGGCCCCGGCCTTCGCCGGGGTGGCCCTACGTGTGAAAATGCTCGCGCTCTTATCCCCTCTCCCAAGGCAGACCATAACTGGCAAGAGAACTTGTTATCCCCGCATATTCCAGTTGCCATAATCCAGAATCTGCGCTAGTCTAACCCTGCAAGCGTACAACTTGTGCCAGCGTGGTTTTTGAGACTGTTTCACACCTGGAGAAACACAGTACGACTGCCACAACAGCCATGAACTTTCGAGATGTTCAGGGTTGTTGATGTAGAAGCCTCCGCGCAAGCGCATCCCTTTCCCGGCATCTTCATTGTAACGCTGCCCCGTGAAAGGAACGAACATGCCTGCAACAGAAAAACCCGCGCTGAAAAAATACGTCACTACGATGCGTGACGGCAAACCCTTCACCGATTACACACCCGAATACAAGGCGCATCTGCGTCATCAGAAGCGCTGGTCGGATCGCATCGCCTCCGCCATTGTGGGCCTCGCGGGCGCCGGGGTGATCGGCGCGGTCGTCGCCGCGGCCAGCTATGTGCTGCCGCTCATTCCCGTTGCGTCGCAAGGGGCGATGGCCGCGTTGTCAGTGGTCGCCTTCGGCACGGGGCTGCTCGCCGCGGCCGGTGTTGCGGCGGCCGGTTTTGTCGCGGGCGCGGCCGGCCTCGCCGTTCTAGGCGGTGCGGGCCTTCTCGCAGCGAGCGCGGCCGTGAACCTGTACTTTGATTTCGAACGGGAGATGATCACCTATTTCCGCCCTGCGAGCGCGCTCGCAACGGGCGGCGCGACTCTGGCGGTCGCGCTTGGGGTGGCAGTAGGCGTCGCGCCTGAAACCCAGCCCCCCGCTGTTTCCAAAGTTTCTTCCGTCGCGATCGCCTTTGACGCCGCCCGCGCCGGAAAAATGAATGCCGCGCCTGCGTCCTTGCAAAAGGGACCGGCGGCGAAGAAATTTGCAAACGCGATGTAGGGGCGGCTTTGCTGAATCCTCCTCTCCCTCTGGGACAGAAAGGGGCCCGTCGCGCTTGCGACGGTAAGGTGAGAGTACTTGGCTGGCGTCAATACGCGACGCCCAGGAAGTACCCTCATCCTCTCCCAGCCCGCGAGCGATGCTCGCGCTTTGAGGGCGGCTGGCCCCGCCTTCTCCCAGAGGGAGAAGGATTTATTTAGGCGACCTTCCCCGGCGTGGTGTTCGCGGATTTCTGGTCCTGCAGCATGCGGCCCAAGAGGACGTTGACGAGGCCGCCGCTGGGGTTGCCGGAGCCGTCGTTGTTCGCGCTTGAGACGAGGATATCGGGCGTGATTTTCAGGCCGGCAACGGAGATTGCCTTCATGATCTCGACCGAGGTAACGCCCGACGGGGTGAGCGCGCTGGCCTGGTCGCGATAGGCTTTGGCCTGCGCTTCGCCCTTCGCCTGGATGATCGAGGCTTCGGCGTCGCCGATCTGCTTGGTGCGCTGCGCTTCGGCTTCGGCGAGCATCCTGACCCGCGCCGCGTCGCCGCGGGCGCGTTCTTCGGTCTGCTTGGCTTCGTGCTGCGCGACCATGATGCCGGCTTCGGCCGCGCTGATCTTTACCTGCTGGTCGGCCTCGGTCTTGGTTTTTTCGTACTGGATGCGGCGCGTTTCCGCCTCTTTCTTGGCGTCGTACATCGATTTTTCCTGCTCGGCCAGGTTCTTCTGCTGCGTGGTGCGCATCAGCGCCTCCGGCAGGTGGATGTTCGTCACCATGACCGAGACGACATCGACGCGGTATTTCGTGAGGTCGACGCGCACCGCTTCCTCCGCCATTTTCTGTTCTTCGGCGCGGTTCTGCTGGTACGCGATTGCCGGGCTGCGCGCGACTTGCGCGCGGAAGATGCCGTCGATCTGCGGATGCAGCACGTTCGATTCAAGCTGCGCGACGCTGCCGATCTTCTGCACCACATAGGGCGCGTTTTCGGGCAGGATGCGATACTGGCAGCGCACTTCGACCTTCATCGGGAAGCCGTCATGGGAGACGACCTCGAACGGATCGAAGCTCGCGGCGCCCGCCGCCTGGTTGGCCTCCGCGCTCCATTCGACAGAGCGCGTGACGGTCGGGATGATGATCACGAAATAGGCGAGCGGGTTGATGTTGTAGGAGCCGGGGCCAAGCACTTCGCGCTGGATGCCGCGGAAACCCCGGCTGACGACATGGCGCGTGCGGCCCTTGTCATCGGAGGCATCCTCGTTCGGCTTGTCGGGCGACTGGTATTCGCTGGGGTCGCGGCCGATGTTGGAGATCATCACGCCGACCTCGCCCTGCTTGATCATCGTCTGCTTGTGCTTGGTGACGGAGAACAGGTAGGGGTTGATGTAATAGGTGCCGGGCGTGAGGATAGCTTCCTGCGGGCCGCGCTGGCCGCCGTTTTTGAGGAAGGCCTCGCCGTCCTGGAAATTGCCGTGGCTTTCGGGCGTCTGCACGACGACTTCATGTTCGTTCATGGGTAGGCCGTCGCGTGAATCGACGACGCCGATTTCGTTTTCCGCGATCTTCACCGCTTCGCGCACTTCGACGCGGAAGATTTCGGTGTTGATGTTATAGGTGCCGGGGCGCAGGAAATCGATCTGCGGGCCTTTCTGGCCGCCGTTTTTCAGGAAGCTTTCGGCCTTCTGGAAGTTGTCGTGCCCTGCGACGCTGCGGCCGAGCAGGCGGTCGAGCGGCGCGCCGTCGGAGGCTGTCACCACGCCGATCGAGCCTTCGGGGATGAAGGTTTTCTTGATCTTCGTGACCTTGAACAGATAAGGGTTGATTTTGAACGTGCCGTTGGTCAGGAAGCGCAGCTGCTTGCCGCGGATTCCGCCATTGGCGAGGAAGGCGAGCGGGTCCTGGAAATTATTATGCGTCTCGCCCGCAGGGTCGTCGGCGAAGATGCGGCCGGAGGACAGCGCCTGCCCGTCCGTCGCTTCCACAATGCCGAGCTCGTCGGCGCCGATGGTGAGGAAATCGGGCTTGTACACGACGCGCACGATCGGCCAGGGCACGACATGCAGGCCGGGCGACAGGTAATGCGCCTTGAGCCCCACTTCGCCCTGCATGGCGAAGACGTGGCCGGGATCGAGCTCCTTGCCGAAGAAGCGCTGCTCCATGATCGCGATTTCCTTCGACCCCACGTTGACGAGGAAGTTGAACAGGATCGCGATGATCACGATCGCGAAGATGACGCCGTAGATGACCTGGATATGCGTTTCCATGAAAGATCTGCCCCCGATGATGCCCTTGCCGCGGATTCCCGCATTCCGAGAATAGGGGGAAGATATTAAGGATGCGTTGCGGGGAGTTTACGGAATCTAATTGTTATCCTGAGCGCAGCGAAGGATCTCCCTCACTCCGGCAAGCAAGGGGGATTCTTCGCTGCGCTTAGAATGACATCAGAGAAGCGCCGCCAGCTTTTCGCGCAGCCCCGGCGCGATATCGGGGCGCTGCAGCGCGAAGGCGACGGCGGCTTCGATGAGGCCGGCGCAGTGGCCGCAGTCGTAGCGCCTGCCGTCGAAGCGGAAGCCATAGACGGGCGCGGTCGCGGCGAGCTCCGAGATCGCGTCAGTCAGCTGGATTTCGCCCTTGCCGCGCGGGGCATGCACCATTTTGTCGAGGATGCCGAAAATTTCCGGCTGCAGGATATAGCGGCCGATGATGGCGGTGGCGGAGGGCGCGGCTTCGCGTGACGGTTTTTCGACCAGCGATCTCACGCGCAGATGGCCGTACTCGGCCGCGCCGTCGATAACGCCATACATATGCACCTGCTCGGGCGCGACGTCCTGCGCGGCGACGAGGCTCGACCCCGGATGCGCGGCCCCGAAATCAACCATCTGCTTCAGCGCGCCGGTTTTGGCGAGGATTGCGTCGTCGGGCAGCAACACGGCGAAGGGCGCATCGCCCACAACATCGCGCGCAAGCCAGACGGCGTGGCCGAGGCCGCGCGGTTCGTCCTGATGGATGATATGCACGGCGTCATCCGGCAGCGCGCAAGCGCGGATGATATCGGCATAGGCCTGCTTGCCGATATCGGCGAGGTATTGCTCGAGCGCTTCCTCTCGCGCGAAATGCTGGCGGATCGCGTCTTTCCGCGCGGAGATCACGAAAATGAATTCGTCGATCCCCGCTTCCTTCGCCTCCTCGACCGCGTATTGCAGCAGTGGCTTGTCGACAAGCGGGAACAGCTCCTTCGGCACGGTCTTGGTCGCGGGCAGGAAGCGCGTGGCGAGGCCGGCGGCAGGGAAGACGATCTTCGTGATTTTTTTCTGCGTCATGGAATCCGTTATAGCCCAGCTGCAATTCAAAGGCGATTTTTACTGCATTGCAGAATGCCATAAGCGTGAATTTATCTTGCCCAATCAGGGGGTTGCGCGGCACCGGATCAGCGCGTAATTTTCCTTATCGCTCAATTTTCGGGATACCGATCATGACATCGCACCGCGTCGCCTTCCGCCGCCTTAACGATATCGATACGGGTTACTTCGAGATCAAGGATCCGAGCGTGGTGAAGGCGCCGGACGGCAGCTATTTCATGTTCGCAACGCTCGGCACGGAGAAGGACAAGCCCTGGTGCGTCGGGCGGTTCAAGGCCGATCATCCGGGCGGTCCCTGGCAGGAGCTGGAGCCGACCGTCATCACCAATATCGCAGGCCCCGAAGTCGTCGCGCCCGCCGTGGTGCTGAACGCGAAGGGCGAATGGGAAATGTTCATCCAGACCAGCTGTTTCAGCACGACGGGCGTGATCGCGCAGGCTGTGTCGCTCGATGGACGCAATTTCCACGGCGCGGCGCTGCCCGCGATGACCAAGGACGATGTGCCGCAGGGTCCGGTGCCGGTCGTGAGCCTCTATGACGTCGCGCTCTCCGACATTCGCCTGAATGGCCGCGATTATGATTGCATGACGTTTTCCGGCTATCGCAGCCTCGGCTGCGGCGATGTCTATGTGTCGCTGCGCGAAAAAGGCACGGAGTGCTGGGAAGCGCCGCAGCTTGCGCTGAAGCAGGAAGATGTGCCCTTCCACAACAAGCCCGGGACGCCCAATTACGAATGGGGCCTGGAGGGCGCGAAGGTGGTGCAGCTGGCGGATGACCTGTTCCTCATGGTCGGCGTCGCCTTCCTCGACAAGGAACTGACCGAGCGCGGCACGCGCCAGCGCGTATTTTTTGCGGCATCGAGAACGCCGAACGGCCCGTTCGAGCCGATGGAAACCCCGATCGACCCGACTGCCTATCCGGAGGGCACGGGCGAAAACGGCCATCCCGACACCATCGATCTCGGCGATAAAATCGGGCTGCTCTACCAGGAGCGGGCTGGCGAGGGCAAGGACAAGCCCTGGCACCTGCGCTACACCGAATTCGACAAGGATGACCTGATCGCGCGCATGCAGGCGAAGCTCGCGCCGCCTGCGCCCATCGCTCCCTACATTCCGCCCCAGCCGCCACGCCCGCATTGCCCATAATCAATTAGAGTTTTCTTAAAGATCGCGCTTTAGAATGGGGATGGAAATATAAGGTCCTCCCCGCCATGCTGAAACGCCTCCTTTTCACCGCGCTGTTCCTTGTCATCTGGCTGCCCGCGCTGCAGTTTACGGCGACCAATGCGACCACGCGCGCGCCGCTGCCGCCCGCGAGCGCGATGGCAGGCCCCTATCACTGGAAATACCTCGGCCGCGCGATGGACTGGCGGCAGTTTCCGCCGAAGATGCTGATCCTTGCCCAGCTGGCCGATCCCAAGACCGCCGCGGTGCCGCCGATCGCGAGCGAGGCGGATTTCATCGAGTGGATGTATAGCGGCAAAAGCGCGCGGCACCGCGTGAAGAAGGGCGATTTCTTCGCAACCGGCGTGGCCGAGCGCCCCTATGCCAATGAATGGGATATTGCGCATGATAAATCGATGCGCTTCTCGCTCTTCGGCCTGCGCTTCAATTTTCATTTCCTCATGGGCCTGTTCCTCTGCCTATTGCTGCCGCCGCTTTACGCGCTGTGGATGCTCGCAGACGACATCCAGGTCGTCACGCCCGCCGCGCGCAAAAAGCGCGACGACGATTTCGTGCATCTGGTGAAGCTGGTCGAGGCGAAGGCCGCGCAAGACCCGCAATGGCTGAAGCGCCGCACCATCCGCCTCGCCCTGCTTGGCTATGCGGTTGTGTTCGGGGCGATACTTCTCATGATCCCGGTCGGGCTCG
>Ga0196981_1000358_pt1 | contig 17164 bp, 14 predicted proteins | sample S3_2013CmetaG_FD_155462 | JGI IMG/M metagenome (GOLD analysis project Ga0196981, IMG submission 155462) | Soil microbial communities from Anza Borrego desert, Southern California, United States - S3_20-13C | ecosystem: Environmental > Terrestrial > Soil > Desert | place: USA: California... | reverse complement strand
ATTCGGGCGCGGCTGCGCCACAGCCAGCAGCAGCTTGACCTTTTCGTCCGCAGCGTGCCGTGCGCGGTGGCGATCCACGACGCCGAGGGCCAGCTCATCTTCCAGAACGACCTTTTCGCGCGCTACTTCCGGCCCGACGCGCCGGCCGGGGAGCCGCCGGCGCCGGGCCCGGCGCGCGCGTGCGTGAGCGGCGGGCGCCACTGGCTCGTGAACACCTTCGACATGGCCGGGGCGGACGGCCGGCACCTGCGGGGCTTCACCGCGCTCGACGTCAGCGACCGCGTCCAGGCGGAGAACGAGCGGCGCCGCACGGCGCAGCTCCTCGACAGCATCACCGAGAACCTGCCCGCCGTCGCGGGCCGGCTCGACGCCGCGGGCCGGATCGGGGAGGCGCGCGGACACGGGCTCGACCACGCGGGGCTCACGCCCGCGTCGCTGCAGGACCGGCTTTTCGCGGAGCTTCACCCGCAGGCCGGGCTGGCGCTCCAGGAGGCGCTCGGGGGGGAGGCGACGAGCTTCCTCGTTTCCGGGCGCGCCGGGGAGTCGGAGTGGCACGTGGAGTTCGTCGTCGTCGCGGACGCGGTGCAGGGGGAGGGCGCGACCTTTTTCGCGCGGGATGTCACCGCGCGGCACTGGCTGGAGCGCCGGCTCCTCACCGTGACCGACGCCGAGCAGCAGCGCATCGGGGCCGACCTCCACGACGGGCTGGGCCAGCATCTCACCGGGCTCTCGTGCATGGCGGCCGCGCTGCGGGACCGGCTGCGGGCCGGGCGGCCGGAGGACGCCGGCCAGGCGGAGACGATTTCGCGGCTGGCGAACGAGGCCATAGAACAGTCACGCGCCCTCGCGCGCGGCCTGTGCCCGGTGCGCCTCGAGGGCGAAGGTCTCGCCGTCGCGCTCGAGGAGCTCGCCGGCCAGGCGCGCGTGCTGCACGCCGTCGACTGCGTCTTCGAAATGAGCGGTCCGCCGCCGCGCTGCGAGCACCTCACGGCGATGCACGTGTACCGGATCACGCAGGAGGCCATCAACAACGCCGTCCGCCACGGCAAGGCGCAGCGGATCCGCGTGCGGCTCAGCTCCCGCCGCGGCCAGCACCGGCTGGTGGTGACGGACGACGGCTGCGGCTTCGACGCCGGCGCCCGCCGCCGCGGCCCCGGCGGTGGCATCCGCCTCATGGGCTACCGGGCGGCCATGATCGGCGGGGTGGTCTCGACCGATTCCAAGCCGGGCCGCGGCACGCGCGTGACCTGCCATTTCTCGACCTTCCCCTTCAACAACCATGAAAGCAAACATCTTGGAAAAACCCCCGATCAACAAACCTGCGAAGTCGTCTGCTAAGTACCAGATCCTGCTGGTCGACGATCATCCCATCACGCGGCAGGGCGTCGCAGTCCTGATCAACCAGGAGCACGACCTCGAGGTCATCGGCGAGGTCGACAATGCGCCGGCGGCGATCGCCTTCCTCCAGAAGACGCCCTGCAGCCTGGCCATCATCGACATCACCCTGAAGACGACCAACGGCGTCGAGCTGATGAAGCACATCCGCGCGCTCGCGCCCGACATGCCGGTGCTGGTCATGTCGATGCACGACGAGGGCCTCTACGCCGAGCGGGCGATGCGCGCGGGAGCGCGCGGCTACATCATGAAGCAGGAGGCGAGCAACAAGATCCTCACCGCGATCCGGACGGTGCTCTCCGGCGAGCTGTACCTCAGCGACAAGATGAAGGAGCGGATGCTGCACCGGTTCGTGAACAACCGGAAGGAGAAGGTCGGCTTCAGCATGGACAGCCTGAGCGACCGCGAGATGGAGGTCTTCCAGCTGATCGGCAACGGCTACAGCACGCGCCAGATCGCCGCGAAGCTGAACCTCAGCGTGAAGACCATCGATTCGTACCGTGAGCACCTGAAGCTCAAGCTTCCGCTGGAGGCCGGGAAGGATCTCGTCCGCTACGCCATCCAGTGGATGAAGGCGGAGAACATCCCGTAGCGCGGGCGCGTCCCGGGGTTCCGCCGGTCTGACGGCGCCGGGGAGAACCGGCCGGCCGGATTGCCGGGCGCACGCCGGCGTCGGCCCGGCGATCGCGCGCTTCGACCCGGCGCGCGGATGAATATGACACCGCCGCCGATGGCCCCAGGCGCCATGGGGTGAAACCCGACGGTGCGGTGGGTCACCAGCCCGATGGTAAGGAGGTATCCGGCGTGCTATTCTCGCGGGGTTGTCAGTCGGGCCGTCGGTTCTGTCAGGGGCCGAAGCGTGTGCTCAAAATAACGCCAACGGCGGCCCGACTGACAATTACTTCCTCCAGGTAGCCGGCCTCGCTGTCGGGCCCATTCTCGGAAGCCTCCGTCGGCTCTACCTCTGGCGCCGTACACAGGGACGGACATACAAGTACACGGAGGAAACGGAGCGGATGTCGGCCGCCCGACCAGATGATTCACATAAGGCAACGAGGGGAACGAAGAGCGGGGCAGTGGGCGACCACAGCCTTCGTTCCCTTCGTTTCCTTATGTCGCATCTCGCCGATCGCTGACTTTCAGGTCTTCTCCGTTGCCTCCGTTGTCTCTTGTTCAAAACCGCCGACGTCGGGACCGCGGTCAGCCGGCTGGTTTCCACAAGAGGACGCGGAGGAAACGGAGTGTCGGCCAGCCGAGCGCCGGATGATTCAAGCCAACGAAGGAAACGAAGAGCGGCAGCGCGGGGCTAACACGGCCTTCGTGCCCTTCGTTTCCTGATGTTGAATAGTTCTGAAGCCCGACTGGTCTCCTGTTCAAATCACCGGCGTCCGACCGCCGAGGCGCGGTCCGAAAATGCGCAAGGGCGGACCCCCCTGCGGAGCCCGCCCCTGCTTTCGGTGCTGCTGCGAAGCACCGGCCATCCTACGGATGGCAAGTCAAAGGTCAGTCGATCTGGTCCTCCAAGCCCTCGGCCTGGCGAAGCTGTTCGCGGAGGACCGGGATGTACTTCTGCGCGAAAGAGGCGAGTTCCGGATCGGCGCTGCCGTCCTTCGAGTAATCCTCGAGCTCGTCGATGGCGTCCTTGTGGAGCTTCACAACGCGTTTCACGTAGTCCTCGTCGAATTCCTTCGCGTCTTTCTTGGCCCACTTGCCGTCGTCGTCATCGTCACCGCCGAACGCGCTGCCCGCGCGCCCCGTCGGAATGAGGATGTTGCGGGTCTGGGCGAGGCCGCCCAGCTCCGACTGGATCGCCTGCGTCGACTGCTGCACCTGGTCGGCGAACGTCTTCACCTGCTGGTTGCTCGCCCGCTGGGAGGCGACCTGCGAGATCCGCACGCTTTCGTCGGTCAGCATCGAGACCTTGTTGATGAACTGGGTCGCCTCCCCGTCGGTCTGGGTCGCGTTGGGGAAACGCAGGTCCTCGGCCGGTTGCGGGGCCACGCCGTTTTCGGGCAGGGCAGGCTGGGCCGGTGACGTCGGCCCGCCCGGCTGGGTGGGCGGCACCGGCTCGGTCTGCGCGAAAGCGGCCGCAGCCGTCAGCAGGAGCCAGGCGCCCGCCGCGCGCAGGAAGGGGGGCTGGACGTGTACTTTCATGGCGCGAAGATACGCCCGGCCCCGTCCCGGCGCCATCGGGCCGCCGGCTAAACAGCGATCCGTGAACCGCCGGTGGGGAATTCCCCCATGCCGGCCGGCGCGGCGGCGCGGTCGAACGCCGGGGCCGGAGCCGGGTTGAAATCGATCCAGAAGCGGCTGCCGGCTCCGGGGGCGGACTCCACGCCGCACTGGCCGCCCATGCGCTGGACGGCCTTCCGCACGAGCGCCAGGCCGACGCCCGTGCCGGGGTACTCGGTGGGGCTGTGCAGCCGCTCGAACAGCTGGAAGATCTTTTCGTGGTGCCGCGGATGGATGCCGATGCCGTTGTCCTCGATCCACAGCCGCACCACGGGGCCGCGGTCCTCCGCGCGCACGTGCACGGTCGGCGGGCGGCCGGCGGCGCTGAACTTGAGCGCGTTCGAGACGAGATTGCTCAGCGTCTGGTAGAGGCCGACCCGGTCGGCCAGCACGGTCGGCAGCGGCGCGTCGACCTCGATCCGCGCGCCGCAGCGCTGGATCCCGGCCTGCTGGTGGCTGACCACGTCGGCGACGACCTGCTGAAGCGGCACGGGGATCAGCGCCATGTCGGCGCGGGCCAGCCGGCTGTAGCCGAGGAGGTCGTGGATGATCGCCTCCATCCGGCTCGCGGCACGGATGATCCGCTGCAGGAAGTCGCTTCCCTCGGCCGTGAGGTGGTTGCCGCGGTCCGCCTCGATCGCCTCGGCGAAGCTCCGGACGAACTGGAGCGGGGTCCGCAGGTCGTGGGAGACCGAATAAGTGAACGCCTCGAGCTCGACATTCGCTTCGCGGAGCGTGGCGGTGCGCTCCCGCACGCGGGCCTCCAGCTCATCGGCGTGGCACCGCAGCAGCTCGCGGGCCGTGGCGAGTTCGGCGTAGGCCCGCTTGCGGTCGGTGATGTCGTACGCGTGGAACACCACGCCGCGCACCCGCGCGAGCGCATCGATGTCCGGGCGCAGCGCCGCGGCGACCTGCCGTTCGGAGCCGGCCGAGTGGAACACATCCTCGTAGCTCGCCCCCTCGCCCCCGAGGGCGGCGGCGAGGTGCGTGGTGAACGGGGAGCCGGTGCCGTTGCGGCCGATGTCGGCGAGCGGCCGGCCGATGAGGTCGCCGTGGCCGGGCCCCAGCCACTCCTCGAACATCTGGTTGTGCAGCAGCAGGCGGCCGTCGCGGCCGACGTAGGCCACCAGGGCCGGCACCGAGTCGATGATCGTCTTCAGCAGGCCGCGCTGGCGGTCGAGCGCGCGCTCGCTTTCGGCCGTCTGGCGGCGCGCCGTCTCGGCCGCCGCCAGCGCGCGGCGGGTCCGCCGGTACAGCCGCGCGTTGTCGATCGCGAAACCGGCGATGCCGGCGATCTTTTGGACGAGGGCGACCTCCTCGTAGCCCAGGCGCCGGGCAGACTCGGCGGTCGCGAGCGTCAGCACGCCCGTGATCTTGCCGCGGACGCGGAGCGGCACCCCGAGGTGCGACACGAGGCCGAGGCCCTCGAGCCGCCGGCGGTGCGCGTCGTCGACCGCGCAGGCCTGCAGGAAGGCGGCGTCCACCCGCGGGGTGAACTGCACCTCGCCGGCCTCGACCACCGCGCGGGCGGCGCCGAGCGTGGGCGGGGCCCCGGCGGCCGGCGCGGCCTCGCTGCCCGCGTGATGGAGGCTGAGCGTCTCCATCCGGCCGTCGTCGTGCACCAGCTCCAGGCAGAACCAGTCCGCCAGGCGCGGCACCGCCGCGGCGGCCAGCGCATCGGCCACGCGCTCGAGATCGAGGGACGCGGCGAGGCTCTTCTGGAGCGCCGCGACGAACGCGAGCTCCTCGCGCTCGCGCCGCGAGTCGGTCACGTCGGTGCACGACCCGATGAAACCCTCGAACTGGCCGTCGCCGTCGTAGCGCGGCACCGCGTGCTCGAGCAGCCACCGGTAGGTGCCGTCGGCGCGGCGCAGCCGGTACTCGAACTGGTACGGCCGCTTCTCGGCGGCGGCCGCGGCGTAGCCGTGGCGGTAGTCGGCCAGGTCCTCCGGATGGAGGTTCGTGAGCCAGCCGGCGCTCAGCTCCTCATCCCACGTGCGCCCCGTGAACGTGAGCCAGTTGCGGTTGACGAAGACGCAGCGCCCCAGGGTGTCGGTCGACCAGATGAGCACCGGCGCGTTGTTGGCCATGATCTCGAACTTGCGGGCCGCCTCCGTCGCGGAGGCCCGCGAGCGCGCCACGGCGAGGTGGAGCAGCTCGCAGATCGCGCTCACCAGCGTGCCCTCGAGCAGGAAGATGAAAAAGGCCACGAGGTCGACCACCTCGGTGAGCATCAGGCTCGCCGGCACGACGAAGACGTACACCGCACCGACGCCGCCCGCGACCGTCACCGTGAGCCCCGCGCGCGCGCCGCCGATCCATGCGCTCACCAGGATCGCCGGCAGCAGGAGCGCGAACGGCGACTGCCATTGCAGCACCGGGTCGAGGATCGTGCGCAGCGCGAATGCGAGCACCACGCTGCCCGCGGTGACCAGCACCCGCAACCAGGCGGGCCGTTTCACCGGCGGCTGGAGGAGGTGCAGGAGCAGCCACATCGTGGGAGAAAGTATGCCCGGCGGACCGGCAGGTGTCAGCAGTCCGCCCATGGGGGAATTCCCGATAGTGGCCACGGGCCCGTCCCTGTACCGTTTCCGCCCGGCGACCGACGGTCATTTGTCCCGCCCGGCGGCGCGAAGGCGCGGGCGGCTCAGCGGACGAGCCCGAAATGTCGGCCGAGCCGGGCGAAAAGGGCCGCCCGACGCATCCACCGGCCGATCCGCCCGGGGAGGAATCCGCTGATGGGCTCGAGGAACATCAGCGCGCGGTCGGCGACCTGCGCGGCGCGGCTCGGTCCCGGCACCGGCCGGCACGCCTCCGCCCAGGCGGCGCGGTCGGCGGCGCACGCCAGGGTCAACAGCTGCTTGCGCTCGTCGCGGGTCATGATCCGCGGAAGGTGCGCAGGATCCGGCTGACGCAGGCGCCGTCCTGGTTGAGCTGGAACTGGGTTTCGGCCAGCGGCCGCCATTGGCGCAGCCTGCGGCGGAGGAGGTAGGCGGCGGCGCCCGCGAGCGCGCAATAGAGCAGGCACAGGCCGCCGATCCACCACGCGCGGTGCTCGCTCTCCCAGACCAGCGCCGCGACGAGCAGGGTGATGGAGACGCCCGTGAGCAACCCGAGCACGGTGGCGGCCGCGGCGAGGACGGCCGACCCCACCACATGGTCGCGGGCCTCGCCCAGCTCGAGCTGGGCGAGTTGCGCGCGATGCCCGAAAGCCTCGGAGAAGAGCGACAGGATCTCCCCCGGCGTTGGGATGCGCGGGCGCACTTCGATGTTCGGGGCGCCCTCGGACATGGGTGCGGGTGGGCGGTCCGCCGCGGACCGGTCAGTCGCGGCAGGTGCGCGAGACCAGGATGCCGATGAGGGCGCCGACGCCGGCCGCGATGCCGATCGCGTAATACGGGTTCTCGCGCACGAGCTGGTCGGCGTGCTTGGCCTGGCGCAGCGCCTCCTCGCGGAGGCGTTCGAGCGTGTCGCGGCCTTCGCCGACGGCGGCGCGCAGGCGCGCGATGAGATCCGAGAACTGCTCGCCGGAGTCTCCGGCGCTGCTGAGGGCCTGCTCGGCCTCGCGCAGGAGCGCGCGAAGCTCGTCGGCCGAAAGGGATTCGGAGGAGGTGGACGTGTCGGACATGGGGACGGGAGCCGGGCTCAATGGCCGCGGCGGGAGAAGGAGCCGATGCCGCCGATGATGACGCCGATCACGCCGAGCACGATGAGCCAGATGCTCTTGTCGGTCGGCGTGCCGGTCAGGGCTTCCTTCGCCTCCGACGCCAGCGAGTCGCCGGCGTTGAAGCCGAACACCAGGAGGATGATCCCGGCGATCAGGATGGCAAGGGAGAGCGCCTTGTTCACGGCGGAGCGGCGGTTAGGCGACGGCCTGGGGGGTGAAGTGCGGGTCGCGGGAGGGCTCGAAGAACTCCTCCATGCTCGCGGCGCGGTCGAATTCCGGCGCGGAGGCCAGGATGAGGCGGCGCAGCTTTTCGCGGGCGCGGGCGATGCGGCTCTTGACGGTCCCGAGGTTGATGCCGAAGGCGGCGCCGATCTCCTCGTAGGACTGGTGCTGCGCGTAGCGCATGCAGAAGATCTCGCGGTGCGGCGCGTCGAGCTGGTCGAGGCAGCGCGTCACCAGCTCGACGAACTCGCTCTGCATCGCGAGGCGGACCGGGCTCGGGTCGTCCGCGGGCATGCTCTCGACGAGCGGATGCGTCTGGCCCTCGGAGGCGGGCTGGTCGAGCGAGAACGTGTTCTGCCGCTGGCGGCGGAAGAAATGCCAGTAGCGGTTGCGGACGAGGTTGACGGCGATGCGGCACAGCCAGGTCGAGAGCGACGAGTCGCCGCGGAAGTTGCGGAGCCCGCGGTGCGCGCGGACGAACGTGTCCTGGGCGACGTCCTCCGCGTCGTGGTCGTTGTTCATGCACTGGCGCACGAGCGCGAGGATCTGCGGATGATAGCGCTCCATGATCTCCGTGAAGGCGGAATCGTCGCCGCCGTTGAAGCGGCGCACGAGCTCTGCGTCGCGCGCGGCGTTGGAACCGGGCGCGGCCGGCAGCTTGGCTTTGCGGGTCACGTGAAACATCGGGAAAGAGCGTTGACGGTGGGTGTGTGGGAGGTGGTGCGAACGCCGTGCGCCATGATAGATGGCAGCCGGCGGAAACGAATGGGGCGAGCACCCCATCCGCTCGGGGGTGCCGCCCGCACGGCGCCGCGCGGGCCAGTGGCCCGGCGGCGCGGCGGAATCAGGCCGGCGGACGACGGCGGCCCGTGAACAGCGAGATCACGAAGAGCACGAGGAACACGATGAACAGGATCTTCGCGACCGACGCGGCGATGCCGGAGATGCCCCAGAAGCCGAGCGCGCCGGCGACGAGGGCGATGATGAGGAACAGAAGAGAATAGCCGAGCATGTGAGGAGGGGGTTGAGGTTGGTGGAAAGGGGCCGCCGCGGCGGCGGCCCCGGGGAAAGGCCGGCTCAGAAGTTGTAGCCGATGCCGAGGCTCCAGCTGAAGCGGCCGTCGCCGAAGCGGTCGTCGACGTCGTTGCCCTCGTCGAAGAGCCAGTCGTACGACGCGAGCGCGTAGACGAACGTCGAGGACTTCACGTAGAACTTCGCGCCGCCTTCGAGCCCCGCCGTCCAGGTGTCGTGCACCGTGTCGCCGTAGATGCGGCCGGCGTTCACGCCCAGGAACGGACGCGTGACCGTGTCGGAGGACAGGTGGTAGTCGTAGGCGAGGCGCGTGGCGCCGGCCCAGCCGTTGTCGCCGTCGTCCGGGTTGGTGTAGGCGAGCGACTGGCGGAGGGCCCACATCGCGCGCGGCGACAGGTAGGAGCCGTAGGAGAAGTCGACCGATCCGAAGGAGTCGTCGAAGTCTTTGTTGCTGGCGCCGCCGCCGCCGAGCGTGAATTCCTGCACGCCGGCCTCCATCGCCCAGCCGACCGGATCATCCGGCGGGGTCGTCTGTGCGACGGAACTGAGGTGGAGGGCGGCGCCGAGGAGGCATCCCGCGAGGGTCAGTATATTTTTCATAGGTTGTATTGCTGTGGTTGGCTGGAGGGACCGGGCGGGGCTCAAAGGGAAGGTCAGCGGCCGGAGCGGCGGCCGAAAAGGAAGCCGACCACGGCGCCGACGCCGGCGGCGATGCCGATCGCGATGTACGGGTTGGCCCGCACGGTCTCGTCGGCGCGGTCGAGCTGGTGGCGAGCGGAGCTGCCCCAGCGGTCGAGGGACTCGCGGCCGGCGGCCAGCGTGGCGCTGACGCGCTCGCCGATGTCGTTTTTGAGGTCCTCGACCAGGTGCCTGGCGGAGGCGGAGCGACGGGAGGAATGTTTGACCATAACAAAGGAAGGGAGGAGGTGGCCCGTCGCGGGGTGCGCCGGGGGTCCGCAATGCGGGCCGACAAGGACCGTAGCACGCACCCCGAGGGGGGAGTATCGGGAGGCCGTCGCATCGTGGGATGGAGGTTTTTCTTATGCCCTTGGGCGGTCTCGACTCTACAGCCGGGTGGGTGCCCGCGAGGCCCCTGAGGGAGGGAAGGAGAGGCTGCCGCGCGGGCGCATCGCACGCTGGATTGGGGAGTTGTGGGTATCGGCCGCGCGCCCTCCTGGCGGTAGCATGGGGGCCGATTCGCTGACTTTTCGGAATGAGCCCCTGCTTCAGTCTCCCGCCGATCCGCGTGCTCGCTGCGCTGGCATGCGTCGCGGCGGGCGTCGTCCTCTCCGGCTGTGCCACGACGGCGCACGTCGAGGCGCGGCAGGTCGCGCCGACCACGGGACGGATCCTGACTGACCGCGAGCTCCGCGGCGCGGTACCGGGCGCCATCCTAGGCGAGCGGGTCTATGCCGAGGTGAACAGCGCCTGGCTCCCCCGGTGGTACCGCACGTACCGCGAGCAGCTCTTCAAGATCGGGCTGACCCGCTGGGACTCGCGTTTCGACTGCAACCGGTTCGCCGACTTCTATTCGAACCTGGCGCAGGCGTTCTTCTCGCTGGAGATGTTCCACTCCAACACCCCGGCGCAGGCCCTCGCCCTGGGGCCGTTCTGGTACGTGCGGGCGGACGGGGGCGGGTCGCACGCGATCGTCCAAGCCGTCACCGAGCGCGGCCGGATCTTCATCGACCCGCAAACTGGCGAGGAAATGAAGCTGAGCGCCCTGGAGCAGCAGAGCGGTTACGTGCAGCTGTTCTAGGCGCGAAATGGCCGTTTCGCGGTGGCCGGACGGACAAATTATTGTCCCGGCCGGGACGGAGTGAGGACCATGGCGGGCGGAGCCCGTCTCCCGCGCCCGATTTTTTCGCCACAAAGGTTCGGCGAGCGTCCGACACCGGCGGGTGCCGAGGATGCGGTCTCGCCGTCGCGCGGGCCGACTTTGCTTTTCGGTGACGGCGCGGATCCTCCCGCCGGACGGGTGGCGCTTGGAGCTGAGGCGCTTGCGCGGAAGAAATCGCCGGATCCGGGCGGGAACTGCTTTGTAGTCCTAACACCGACAGCGGGTCCGCCCCTTGCGCCGACAGGGGCAACTTACGGGCGCTGACAGAGTTATCAGCTCGGCGCCGATTAAATCGCCCTGAGGAAAATCCTAACCTCGGGGCGCATGAAACATCCCATCCGCGCCCTCTTCACTGCCGTTGTCCTGGCGACTCTCGCCGTGGCCGCGCGTGCAGTGGAAGCGACCTGGAACTACGCCGTGCAAGTCACCGCCAGCGTCCAGGCTTCGCCGGCCTCGATCACCCTTTCCTGGACCCAGGACACGACCGCCATCCCCGCCAGCTACACCGTGCACCGCAAGCTCGCCGGCGCCTCCTCCTGGGGCCCGGGCACCGCGCTGCCCGGCTCCGCCACCACGTACACCGACGCCACGGTCAGCGTCGGCACCGCGTATGAGTACCAGATCGTGAAGGCCGCTTCCGGCTACACGGGCTACGGCTACATCCAGGCGGGCATCGCCGTTCCCTTGGTCGAGAACCGCGGCAAGCTGGTCCTCGTCGTCGACAACACGCACGCGGCCGCCCTCACCAACGAGCTGACACGCCTCGAGCAGGACCTCGCCGGCGACGGCTGGACCGTCGTCCGCCGCGATGTCGCGCGCACCGACTCGCCCGCCGCCGTCAAGAACCAGATCAAGGCGGTCTACTCCGCCGACCCGGCGAACGTGAAGGCGGTGTTCCTCTTCGGCCACGTGGCCGTGCCGTATTCCGGCCAGTTCAACCCCGACGGCCATCCCGACCACATCGGCGCCTGGCCGGCGGACGTCTACTACGGCGACATGGACGGCAACTGGACCGACTCGACCGTCAATTACACCCAGACGCTCAACACGGACGCCGCCGACGCCGCCCGCATCACCAACAAGCCCGGCGACGGAAAGTTCGACCAGACGACGATGCCGTCGCCCGTCGAGCTGTGGGTTGGCCGCGTCGACCTGGCGAACATGCCCGGCAAGACTTCCTGGAACTCGCCAGCGACGTTCCCGAGCGAGACCGAGCTGCTCCGCCAGTACCTGAACAAGGACCACAATTTCCGTCACAAGAAGGTGAACGTCCAGCGCCGCGCCATCGTCGGCGACTATTTCGGCGTCCGCAGCGGCGAGGCTTTCGCCGCCTCGGGCTACCGGTCGGCCGCCCCGCTCGTTGGCAACGACAAGATCACGAACCTCAACGTCCTCCACAACGACCAGAAGGGCGTCTGGGTTCCCGCGCTCGCCGCCGGCGACTACCTGTTCGCCTACGGCTGCGGCGCGGGCGCCTACCGCGCGATCGCGGGCCTCGGCAACACCGGCAACTACAACGACGCGAACACTGTTGAGATGGTCACGAAGGACGTGAAGGGCGTGTTCAACATGCTCTTCGGCAGCTGGCTCGGCGACTGGGACCACGAGGACTCCATCCTCCGTTCCGTCCTCGCCACCAAGAGCTACGGCCTGACGGCCGTCTGGTCGGGCCGCCCGCACTGGTTCATGCACCCCATGGGCCTCGGCGAGCCGATCGGCGCCACCGCCAAGATCGCGCAGAACAACGGCGGCGGCCTCTACAAGACGCAGCGCAACAGCAATGTCGGCAACGTCCACGTCGCCCTCATGGGCGACCCGACGCTGCGCCTCCACCCCGTCGCCCCGCCGGCCTCCGTCGGCGGCACGGTCAGCGGCGCCAGCGTGGCCCTGACCTGGGCGGCGTCCAGCGACTCCGTCGTCGGCTACCACGTCTACCGCGCCACCTCCGCCGGCGGCCCGTTCGCCCGCCTCACCTCCTCGCTCCTCACGACGCGCGCCTTCACCGACCTGAGCGCTCCTTCCGGCGCGACCTACATGGTCCGGGCGGTGAAGCTCGAGACCTCGCCCAGCGGCACGTACTACAACGCCTCGCAGGGCGTGTTCTGGAAAGCCGGCGGCGCCGGCCCGGTCACGGGCGGCGACACGACCGCCCCGACCGTCTCCGTGACGGCTCCGGCCACGGCCTCGGGGACGTCCGTGGCGGTTTCGGCCACGGCCTCGGACAACGTCGGCGTCGCCGGCGTGCAGTTCCTCCTCGGCGGCAACGCCCTCGGGGCGGAGGACACCGCGGCCCCGTTCAGCACGACCTGGAATTCCACGACCGCGACCAACGGTTCGCACGTCCTCACTGCCGTCGCGCGCGACGCGGCCGGCAACCGCACGACGTCGGCGGCCGTGACGGTCAACGTGAGCAACGGCACGACCACGACCCCGCCGCCGACTCCCACGCCGTCGGCTCACTGGGTGGATGACGCGCTCCCGGCCGGCACCTCCGGCTCCGCCTCGGGCGGCGACTCCTGGAACTGGGTCACCTCCGCCCCGGCGCCGTTCGCCGGCACCCGGGCCCACCAGTCCGCGACGGCGGCCGGCCTCCACGAGCACGCGTTCAACTGGGCCAGTTCGACCATGGCCGTCCAGGCGGGCGACGTCCTCTACACGTACATCTACCTCGACCCGGCGAACCTGCCGACCGAGATCATGATCAGCTGGCTCTCCGACAACTGGGAACACCGCGCGTACTGGGGCGCCAATTCCATCAACTACGGCCGGGACGGCACCAACAGCCGCCGCAGGGTCGGCGACCTTCCCGCCGCCGGCCAGTGGGTGCGTCTCGAAGTGCCCGCCAGCCAGGTCGGCCTCGAGGGCCACAACGTCAAGGGCATGAGCTTCGCGCTCTTCGGCGGCCGCGCCACGTGGGATGCCACGGGCCGCGCCCCCGCGGCCGCGCCGACCACGCCGGACCCCGGTCCCTCCACCGGCATCCCGACCGCGACCGTGGCGGCGACCGACACCAGCGCCGTCATCGGCACGACCGACTACGCGTCGTTCACGTTCACCCGCGCCGGCGGCAGCACAAGCACCGCCCTCAAGATCAAATTCACCCTCGGCGGCACCGCGGTGAAGTGGATCGACTATCGCCGTCCCGAGGGCGACATGCCGGTCGAGTTCACCATCCCGGCCGGTGCCGCCTCGGCGACGATGAACATCCGGGCGCTCGCCAACTCGACAAACATCAATCCGCAGACCGTCACGGTCACGCTCGCGGCGGACGCGACCTACGCCATCGGCACGCAGCGCACCGGCGCAGCGACCATCACCCCCACGGGCACGACCGTGGGCGGCGGCAGCGGAAGCTTCGGCGTCCCGATGCCCGACTTCGCGGCGATCACGATCGAAAAGGGTCTCGCTGAGCTCGCCGCCGGCGGCAGCACCGGTTCGACGGGTGGCTCGACCGGCTCGAGCGGATCGACCGCTCCGAGCGGCCCGATCGGCGGCGCGCTCGCCGTCCTCGCCGCGACGAGCATCGCCGACTACGCGCAGCTCGCCATCCCGGCCGCCGGAAGCGCCACGCTGCACGTCCTCTCGCCGACCACCCTCGAGCTCGTCCGGGTGAACACCGCCCCGACGGGGACGGCGGTCGACAGCTGGAACTTCGTCGACGGCGCCGGCGGCTTCGTCGCGCCCGCGACCAACCGCATCACCGTCACCGTGAACGGCCAGGCCGTGGCGGTGCAGTCGGTCGGCTTCAAGCGCCGGCCGCTGTATGCGCCGCTCGTCGGCCGCGACCTCCGGGTCGCGAACAGCCTCGTCCTCCAGCTCGCGACCCCGGTCGCCGACGGCCAGACAGTCGAGGTCAAGAATCCCGACGCCGGCCTCTGGCCCGCGACGATGATCTTCAAGGCGGCGGCGCTCCCGCTGCGTTACAGCCCCGCGGTGCACGTCAACCAGGAGGGTTATGTTCCCAGCCTGCCCAAGAAGGCGCAGGTCGGGTACTACCTCGGCAACCTGGGTGAGATGAACATCCCGGCGACGACGTTCACCCTGGTGAACGCATCCACCGGCGCGACCGTCCACACCGGCACGCTCCGCGCCCGTCCCGACAGCGGCTGGGTCTACACGCCGGCTCCTTACCAAAAGGTCTTCGAGGCCGACTTCACCAGCTTCGCCCAGCCGGGCGAGTATCGGCTGGTCGTCCCGGGCCTTGGCGCCTCCCTGCCGTTCCGGATCGACGACGGCGTCGCCATGGGCTTCGCGCGCACGTACGCGCAGGGCCTCTACCACCAGCGGTGCGGCCACGCCAACGCGCTGCCGTTCACGCGCCACACCCACGACGCCTGCCACCTTGAGGCGGCCGCCGTGCCGGTGCCCGCGGCGAACTTCGCGTTCACCTGGACCACGGTCGCGGCGGACGCGACCAAGGTGAACGCCAACAACCCCGCGCAGACCGCGCCGAAGCTCACCAGCGAGGCGACCCAGCTCTTCCCCTTCGTGAAGACGGGCGCGCTCGACGTGTCGGGCGGCCACCACGACGCGGGCGACTACAGCAAATACACGATCAACAGCGCCGGCCTCGTCCACTTCCTCATGTTCGCGGTCGACTCGCTCAGCGGCGTCGCGGCCCTCGACAACCTGGGCCTGCCGGAGAGCGGCGACGGCATCAGCGACCTCCTGCAGGAGGCGAAGATCGAGGCCGACTTCCTGGCGAAGATCCAGGACACCGACGGCGGCTTCTACTTCCTCGTGTACCCGAAGGACCGCCGCTACGAGAGCAACGTCCTCCCGGACCGCGGCGACGCCCAGGTCGTGTGGCCGAAGAACACGGCCGCGACCGCCGCCGCCGTGGCCGCGCTCGCCGAGACCGCGTCCTCCCCGCGTTTCAAGGCCGCCTATCCGCAGGCCGCCGCCGACTACCTCGCCAAGGCGAAGCTCGGCTGGAAGTTCCTGACGGATGCCGTGGCCAAGCACGGCAAGGCCGGCGCCTACCAGAAGCTCACGCACTACGGCGACGACTTCACGCATGACGACGAGCTCGCCTGGGCCGCCGCGGCCATGTTCGCCGCGACCGGCGACGCCGCGATCCACGCGACGCTGAAGTCGTGGTACGACCCGGCCAGCCCGTCGACCTGGCGCTGGGGCTGGTGGCACGGCTACATGTCCTACGGCAACGCCGTCCGCGCCTACGCCTTCGCCGTCCGCAGCGGCCGCCTCCCGGCGGCTTCGCTCGACGCCGGCTACCTCGCGAAGTGCGAGGCCGAGGTCCGCGCCGCGGCGAACGACGCCGTGAAGTGGTCCGGCATGAGCGCCTACGGCACGAGCTTCCCCGACGCGTCCAAGCGCCAGATGAGCGCGGGCTGGTACTTCTCGGCCGGCCAGGCGTTCGACCTCGCGGTCGGCCGCCAGCTCGAGGCCCGGGCCGACTACCTCGACGCGATGCTCGCGAACCTCAACTACGAGGGCGGCTCGAACGGCGTGAACGTCGCCTACGTCACCGGCCTTGGCTGGAAGCGCCAGAAGGAGATCGTCCACCAGTACGCGCAGAACGACGACCGGGCGCTGCCCCCCAGCGGCATCCCGCTCGGCGGCCTGCAGACCGGCCCGGTGTACACCGCCACGTACGGCACCGACCTCGCGGCCCTGACCTTCCCGCGCGACAACGCGGCCAGCGGCCCGCACGGTTTCTACGACCGCTGGAGCGACACGTTCAACGTCACGACGGAGTTCGTCCACCTCGACCAGGCGCGCTCGCTCGCGGCCTCCGCGTACCTCGCGACGCTCACGTCCGCGAAGTCGCAGGCCTGGAAGTCGACCGCGGCCACGATCACCGGCATCCCGGCGACCCCGGCCCTCGGCACCCCGATCACCGTCGCCCTTTCGGTCCCGGGCATGGACCTGGCCGGCGCCCGCATCCTGTGGGAGGCCAAGGGCCAGGCGCCCGCCTGGGGCGGCACCTACACCTTCACCCCCGGCGGCTACGGCTCGCAGTGGGTCGAGGCTGAGGCGCAGTGGGCGGACGGCCGCCGCGTCGTGGCCCGCGCCACCCTGTTCGCCGAGAACGGCCTCCCGACCGTCTCCGTCGCGGCCACCGACGCGACCGCGACCCTGGGGAGCGCGACCGACACCGCCACCTGGACCTTCACCCGCGCCGGCAGCACCGCCGAGGCGATCAAGGTGCCGTTCAAGTTCAGCGGCACGGCCGTGAAGTGGAATGATTACCGCCGCCCGGAGGGCGACATGCCCGCCGAGGTGACCATTCCCGCGGGCGCGACCACCGCCACGCTCACCATCCGCGCCATCGCGAACACCACCGGCGCGAACCCGCAGACCGCCGTCCTGACGCTCTCGAGCGGTTCGGGCTTCAACGTCGGCGCCCCGTACAGCGCCACCGTCACCATCAAATAATTCCTCCGATGAATCCCGACCACCTGATCGCCGTCCTCTTCGCCGCCGCCATCATGAGCGCGTTCATCGTCGACTACCGCGCGGCGGGCCGCGACACGCCCGTCCGCATCCGCCTGGACCGCCGGCCGCGCCGGCCGCACGACCGTCGCTGATCCTTTACTGTCCAACACCGCCCGGAAGCACACCCGGGCGCCGGGGTCGGAGCGGCCGCTCCTTCCCTCGTTGGATAGCACCCCGGAGCCCCGCAGGTGTTGGCGCCTGCGGGGCTCTTTTTTTCCATAACCGGGGTCGTTCGGTGGACGACTCAAGGGAACTGCCCCATTTTGACTTCGGGCCGGGAAGGACAGGATGGCCGCGACCCTGCCTGTCATGAGTCC
>Ga0196981_1000357_pt1 | contig 17180 bp, 12 predicted proteins | sample S3_2013CmetaG_FD_155462 | JGI IMG/M metagenome (GOLD analysis project Ga0196981, IMG submission 155462) | Soil microbial communities from Anza Borrego desert, Southern California, United States - S3_20-13C | ecosystem: Environmental > Terrestrial > Soil > Desert | place: USA: California... | reverse complement strand
CATCCACCTGGCGGATGGCGAGGCTGCCCTGGAAGCGCTTGTCGACGACGGCCTTGAGCCTGGCGCCCTCGCGCTCGACGGCTTCGTCCTTGGGAATGCGCTCGGTGAGAACGCCGGTGCGGAAAATTTTGCCGTACAGTCGCAGCATGGGAGCCTCGCTAGAGATCGTGGCCGGAATAGGACCCGTTGACCGACTTATTGCATACCGGAAAATCGGGCACGATGTTGCCCAGCATCAGCTTTTCCAGGGCCGGCCAGTTGACGGCGCTGGGATCGCGCGGGTAATACCGGCCGATGCGGCCGTCCGCGTCGAAACGGACGTAGCAGAGAATTTCGCCGCGCCAGCCCTCCACCGCGCCGAAGCCCTCGGCGTCTTCCGGAGGGAGGCGCCATTCGGCGGCGATTTGTCCGGCAGGAAGGCCGGCCAGCATCTGTTCGATCAGGCGGAGGGCCGCGCGCAGTTCCTTGTAGCGGACCCAGAATCTCGACGCGACGTCGCCCTGGGTCTCCACCGGCACGCGCACGTTCAAGTGATCGTAGGGGGGATAGGGGGCGTCGCGGCGCACGTCGAAATTCCGGCCGCTCGCCCGGCCCACGTAGCCCAAGGCCCCCAGCGCCGAAGCCAGTTCGAAGGACAACACGCCGGTGGTCAAGAAGCGGTCTTCGAGCGAGGAGTTGGCGTCGAGTATGGTGAGCAATTCGTCCAGCTCCCGGCGCAGCGAGGCGGCCGATGCCAGCATGCGGGCCGCCGCCTCCGGCAACACGTCCGCCGCGACCCCGCCCGGAATCAGGACGTCCATCATCAGGCGATGTCCAAACAGCGCCTGGTTTTCCCTGAGCCACAGTTCGCGCAGCCGGCCGAACTGATAGTAGCCGGAGGCGAATCCCACGTCGTTGCACAGGGCGCCCAGGTCCCACAAGTGATTGATGATTCGTTCGCGTTCCGCCAGGAGGCCGCGGATATAAGCGGCGCGCGGCGGAATTTCGACCCTTGCCGCGCGTTCCATTGCCATGCAGGCGGCCCAGGCATGGCCGACCGTCGTATCGCCGGAAACCCGTCCGGCCAGCTTGACGAGCCCCGCCGGATCGCGTCCTTCGGCAATTTTTTCGATGCCCTTGTGGACGTAGCCGAGCCGTTCCTCCAGGTGCAGGACGGTTTCCCCCACCGCCTGGAAACGGAAATGGCCGGGTTCGATGATCCCGGCGTGGACCGGCCCGACCGGAATTTCGTAGACGCTCGCGCCATGGGCCTTGAGAAAGGGGTAATCGTTGTCCGGCGGCGTCGAGGCCGGAGGTTCCCCATGGGCGGGAAAATTCTTGCGCAGGGGATGGGCGGTCTCGCCCCAGGCCTGATGGCGAATCCAGCGTTTGGGATCGGGATGATCGGTGAAACGGATGCCGAACAGATCCCGGATATGCCGCTCCGCCCGGTCCGCCGCCCAGTAGTGCGGGGCGTGGGAAGGCAGGGCGGGATCGTCGGCGGGCAGGCGGGTTCGCAGGATCAGGTAGCGCCCTTGGTTTTCGAGGCAGGCATTCATGACAAGGCCGGCGCCGCGGTCGTCGGCCCAAGCCCCGGCCCAGCGCCAGTTCTGCGCGCTCGCTAGCTGCGCGGCTCTGCCCCAGTCGCCGCTTTCCACCTCGATCGGATCGGCCGGCGGCAGCGGGCTCGGCGCGACCGGCCGGGCCTTGACGCCCTCCGAAACGAGCGTCGTATAAAGAATCCGGCCAGCGTCGATGTTTTCCACAGGCGGATGAACGGTTTCCATGGCAGTCGGCTCTCGCCGGCCGGAATTCTTGAAATCGAATTCCTTAGACTGATTCACTGCGCCCCGGTCTCCAGTTGAACAGCTTGCGGCGGCGCGCCGCGAGCGGATGATCCGAGTAAGGCTCGTAGCGGTCCAGTCCGCGGACTTCGCAGCGGCCCCCCGAGGCGACGTAGTCCTGGCTGAAGCTTTCGATGAATTCCATCACGGTATGGTCGACCAGAGAGGCGTAGGTCAGATCGAACACGATAGTTTCGCCGGTTGGCAGCGCGGCGAGCTCATCCTTCAGGGCCAGGAAATTGGAAAAGACCGCCGCGCCGTTGAGCTTGATCCGGAAGCCGCCGTCCGCTTCCCGCGCGATCCGGTAGGAAAGCTGGAACAGGTTCCCGAGTTTCACGCCTTGCCAGCGGTGTACAGCCAACTTGGCGGCGATGCCGATGGCGACGCCGATCAGGAGATCCGTGGTCAGAATGCCGACGATGGTGATAACGAACAGGGCCAATTGTTCGAAGCCGATGTCGAGCGTCTTGGCGAACGCTTTGGGCGAGGTCAGGCGATACCCGGCGTAGACCAGCAAAGCCGCCAACGACGCCAGCGGAATATCGCGGATGAGGTGCGGAAACATGGCCACGAACAGCAGCAGAAAGAGGCCGTGGAAGAAGTTCGACCAGCTGCTGCGCGCGCCGTAGCCGACATTGGCGGAGCTGCGGACGATTTCGGCGATCATCGGCATGCCGCCGATCAATCCGGAAAGCGTGTTGCCGATGCCGATGGCCGCAAGATCCCGATCGAGGTCGGAGCGGCGATGCTCCGGATCGAGCCGGTCCACCGCGGACGCGACCAACAAGGTTTCGAGACTGCCGATCAGCCAGAGGCCCAATACGGCATTCCAGAAGGCCGGCGCGCCGATTTTCGAAAAATCGGCAAAGACCAGGCTGTCCAAAAAGCTGTCCGGAATATCGGCTAGAAACTGCGGGGCGTGCGCGAAAACGTGCCGGTGCCAGGCTTCATTCTCGGGGCCTTCGGAAACGAGATAAAGCTCGGCCTGGTTCAAATCGAACGCCTGTCCCAGTACCAACCCCGTCAGCACCACCAGAATCGGCGCGGGAATCCTGCCGATACCCTTGTTTCCCAGCAGCGGCCAGGCGAACAGGATCAGAAGTCCCAGGCCGCCGATCAAGAAGATTTCCGGATTGTAGTGAAGAAGACTCTGGGGAATATGCGCGAGACTCTGCACGGGCGTTTCGACGGCCGGTTTGGCCCCGACCAGGATATGGATTTGCCTCGCGATGATCGTGATGCCGATGGCGGCCAGCGTGCCGTGGGCAATGGCGGCCGGAAAGAAAGTCGCCAGCCGTCCCGCCCGGAAAAAGCCCAGCAGGATTTGCAGGATGCCCGCCACGACGACCGCGGCCAGCGTGTAGCGGTAACCTGCGAAGAGATCGCCTTCGCCCAGGGTATGAACCGCGGCGAACAACACGGTGATCAGCCCGGCGGCGGGGCCCGTGATGGTGAGGCGGGCGCCTCCGATCCGGGAAACTACAAAACCGCCGATCACGGCGCCGAGGATGCCCGCCATTGGCGGAAATCCCGACGCCATGGCGACACCGAAGCACAAGGGCAGGGCGATCAGGAAGACCAGAAAGCCGGAGACTGCGTCGGTGCGCCAGTTTTCGGCGAGATCGGCCAAGTGGCCTGGAATCGACTGGGGAATCCGTTTCAAAGGGGCGATGCTCCTGAAATGAGTTGAGTGGCCTGGCTGAACCAGTCGCCCAGGAAGCCCGGAATGGACAGTCCGAGCCAGAGCACCAGCGCCAGGTGGATCATCACCGGCAGCAAATTGGCCGGGATGGGTTCTTGGCCCTCGGGGACATCCCCGTAGACCATGAGCTGCAAGTGCCGGAACAGGCCGGCAAAGGCGACGCCGATGCCGATCAGGAGCAGCGGCGTCAGCCAAGGGTAATCGCGCATGGTGGCGACGAGCACCAGGAATTCGCTGGCGAACACGCCGAAGGGCGGAAAGCCGGCGATGGCGACGGTGCCGATCAGAAGGCCCCAGCCGATGGCAGGCTGGGTCAGGATCAGGCCGCGAATCTTGTCCATGCGCTGGGTGCCGGCGAGCTGGGCGGCGTGTCCCACGGTGACGAAGATCGCCGATTTGGTCAGCGAGTGAGTGGTCATGTGGAACAGCGCGGCGAAGGTGGCCCAAGGGCTGCCGATGCCGAAGGCGAAGGTCATCAGCCCCATGTGCTCGATCGATGAATAGCTGAACAGGCGCTTGATGTCGGTTTGCCGGTGCAGGAACAGCGCCGCCACCAGGAAGGACAGGAGGCCGAAGCCCATCATCAGGTAGCCCGCCACCTGGGTGCCGAGAGAGCCGTCCACCAGCATCTTGCAGCGCACGACGGCATACAGGGCGTCGTTGAGCAAGAGGCCCGAGAGGATGGCCGACATCGGGGTCGGACCTTCGGAATGGGCGTCCGGCAGCCAGTTGTGCAGCGGCACGAGCCCGATCTTGGTGCCGTAGCCCACCAGCAGGAAAACGAAAGCCAGCTTCATGATGGTGGGTTCGAGGAGTCCCGCATTCTCGTGCAGCACCGTCCATAGCAGCGCGTTGCCGCCGATGCCCAGTTTCTGTTCGGCGGCGAAATAGAGCAGCACCGTGCCGAACAGGGCCAGCGCGATGCCGACGCCGCACAGGATGAAATACTTCCAGGCGGCCTCCACCGACTCGGGCGTGCGGTACAGGCTGACCAGCAGCACCGTGGCCAGGGTTGCCCCCTCCATTGCCACCCAGAGGACGCCCATGTTGTTGGTCGTCAACACCAGGTACATGGCCAGCATGAAGCTCTGGTACATCGCGTAGTAAAGCCTGAGACGCCGCGTGTTGACGCGCCCGGTTTCCTGTTCGTGCGCCATGTAGGGGCCGGAGAAGACGGACGTGGTGAGCCCCACGAACGCGGTCAAAACCACCAGATAGACGTTGAACGAGTCGATGTAGAGGAGCTGGCCGGAAGACAACCGGGGGCCGTGAACCAGCACGTCGACGGCCAGCCAGATCGACGCCGCCAAGGCCCAGGCATTGAAGCGCACATTGATGCGTCCCGCCCGCTGGCTGTCGGCCAGCAGCCCCAGGATCGCCATGCCGGCCAAGGGAATCAGCAGAATGAGATAGACGGCGATCATGGCTTATCTGCCTCGGTCAGCTTGCTGAGCCGGTCCACGTCCAAGGAATCGATGCTCTCGCGGATTTGGAAGAAGAACACGCCGAAAACGACCGCGGCCACCAGGACATCGGCCGCGATTCCCAATTCCACCACCATCGGCATGCCGTAGGTCGATACGACGGCCGCGAAGAACAGTCCGTTCTCGATGGACATGAAGCCGACCACGTGGGCCACGGCCTGCCGCCGGGTGATCATCAGCAGCATTCCGAGCAGGACGACCGCCAGGCTGACGGCAATGGCGTTGAGCGTGACCAGGGGAGAGTGAGCCACGATGGGAACGCTCACGTAATAACTGAACACCATCAGGAACGCCCCGCCCATCATCACCCGCGCCGGATGCTCGATCGTGTCCAGCTCACGATGCAGCCCCAGCCGGTGGATCAGCCGGTGCAGCATGACGGGAATGAGAATGCCCTTGAGCAGGAAGCTCAGCCCTGCCGAGATGTATAGGTGGGGAAAATCCAGAACCCCTGCGACCATGGCCGTGGTCGCCGCGAGCAGGATGCCCTGGATGGCGAACACCAGGACCAGCCTGACCAGCCGGGACTGGCCGAGCATCAAGAACGAGGTCAGGGCGATGAGTCCCGCCAGTAACAGGACTGCTTGGCTGTACAGGCTGAGTCCGGCGAAACCCATTAGCGCGCCGCCTCCAGGATGATATGGCTCAGCAGGCCCAAAACGCTGAGCAGGTAGGCGAAGCTCAGATACTCCTGCACCCTGAAAATGCGCATCTTGGCGAACAGCACTTCGGAAAGGGCCAGCATGACCGCCAGCACGGCGAGCTTGAGGGCGATCGTTCCGAGTCCCGAAGCCAGCGCGTTCAGAGTAAAGGTTTGGGCGATGCCCCACGGAAAGAAGATGTTGGCGATGAGAACGCCGTAGAGCATGAGCTTGATCTGGCTGGCCCACTCGATCAGCGCCAGCCAGCGTCCGCTGTATTCCAGGATCATGGCCTCGTGAATCATGGTCAGCTCCAGGTGGGTGGCCGGGTTGTCCACGGGGATGCGTCCGGTCTCGGCGATTGTCACCAAGATCAGTCCCCCCATGGCGAATACGAAGGACGGGCGCAGCACCAAGCCGCTGTCGAGCACGAAATTCATGGCCTGGGACAGATTGGTGGTATGCGCGCTCATGGCCAGGGTGAACACCGCCATGAGCATGGCGGGCTCGGCCAGCGAGGAGATCGTCATCTCGCGCGACGAACCCATGCCGCCGAAGGCGGTGCCGATGTCCATGCCGGCCAGCACTAGGAAGGTGCGGCCCAGGGCGAAGAAACCCACCAGCACGATGACGTCGGCGATGCGCGCCGTGGGCAGATTGATGGCCACCAGGGGCACGATGGCGGCCGCCAGTACGGTGGATGCGAACACGATGTAGGGTGCGGCACGGAAGATCCAGGAGGCGGGGTGCGGCACGATTGGCTGCTTTCGGTAAAGCTTCCGCAGATCCCGGTAAGGCTGGAACAGGGAAGGGGCCTTCCGGTTTTGCAGCCGGCACTTGACCCGTTTGATCCAGCCGGACAGCAAGGGCGCCAAGCCGATGAACAGCAGGGTTTGCAGTATCGCCATCAGCCAGGCCATCAGCTGACCACCCAAAGCAGAACGATCAAGGTGAAAAAGGAATAGCCGAGGTAGGTGCGGATATTGCCGGCTTGCAGGCGTCCGACCCAGCGCGCCAGCCGGGTGACGGCTTTTCCGGACGGCTCGTATAGAACCTGCCAGGCGCGATCTAAAACCTGAAATTGATAGCGAAGCCCCGTCACGCGTGTCTTGGCAGGTCCGTCCGTTTGTTCTTCGATGGTTTCGCGGGTATCGAACACCGGTTCGAAAATGCGGCGGATCGGCATGCTGAAGGCGCCGGAGGTGTACTGGGTGCGGGCGGTCAACCCGCCGAAGCCGCAGTCCCAGGGTTCGGCCCGGCGCGGTTCGAGGCCGGTGCGGCGGTAGAGGAGGTAATAACACAGCCAGCCCACCGCCACGGTGCCCAGAAGGACCAGCGCCGGCGAGTAGGACGCCACCTCCGGCGACACCGGCGTCAGCCAGAGCCAGCCGAGCGCCGAGATGTTCGGCAGAACGAAGCCGGTCAAGGGCTGCGTCAGGGTGCCCAAGGCGTTGATGAGGGGCGTCGGCAGAACGCCGAACAGCACGCAGCAGGCGGCAAGCAAGACCGGTCCCGCCAGCATGCCGGGGTGGCGGGCCTCGCGGGCGCGGGCGATGTGCCGGGAGCGCGGAAGCCCCAGGAAGGCGATGCCGTACACCTTGACGAAGCAGGTGGCCGCGAGCGCCGAGGTCAGGGCCAGGACCGCACTGGCGGTGGGAATGAGGCTGCGGAGAACGCCGCTTTGGATGCTGCCGGCTTGCAGCGCCGTTTGGAAGATCAGCCACTCGGAAACGAAGCCGTTGAAGGGCGGCAGCGCGGCGATGCTCAGCGTGCCGATCAGGAACAAGGCCGCCACTTTTGGCATGCGGTGGATGAGGCCTCCCATGTTCTCCAGGCTGTGCTCGTGGGTTTGGTGCAGAATGGCACCGGCGCCGAGAAACAAGAGACTTTTGAACAAGGCGTGATTGAGAGAATGGAGGAGCGCCGCCACCAGTCCCAGCGTTCCGAGCTGGGAGTTTCCGCTGCTTTGGAAAATCAACGAGAGGCCCAAAGCGGTGAAAACGATCCCGACGTTTTCCACCGACGAGTAGGCGAGAAGCCGCTTCAGGTTTTGCTGCTGCAACGCATAGAGGATACCGAGCACGGCGGACGCCGAACCGATCAGGAGAACCAGCACGCCCCATTGCCAGAAAAGGGAGGGCAGCAAATCGAAGGCGAAGCGAATGAAGCCGTAGACCGCGATTTTCAGCATGACCCCGCTCATCAGGGCGGAAATGTGAGACGGGGCGGCCGGATGGGCTTCGGGCAGCCAGGCATGGAGGGGGACGAGCCCCGCTTTCATGCCGAAACCCGCCAGCGCCAGCACGAAGGCGACGCTCGCCCACAGAGGGCTCGGTGCGGCGGCGCGCATCGCCTCGAACGTCAGTCCCCCGCCGAACCCCGCGAGGACGCCGAACGCCAGAATGATCGCGATCGCTCCGATTTCCGCCATCAACAGGTAGAGAAACGCCGCGCGGCGGCTGGTCGCGTGCTCGTGCTGATAGGCGACCAGAAAATAGCTGGCGACCGACATCACTTCCCAGGCGATCATGAACAGGAACGCATCGTCGGCGAGCAGCACCAGTTCCATGCCGGCGACGAAGAGACCGGTGAAAAGCCCCAGGACCGACAGCGTATGTTTGCCATGTTCGAACTCCCGAACGTAACCGGGACCAAACAGGCTGGCGGCGATCAGAGGGATGCCGAGGACGCAGAAGAAAAACCCGCCCAGCGGATCCAGCGCCAAGTGCCAGTCCAGCCAGGGCAGACCGAAAGGCAGCGTCGCGGTGCGGGTGCCGCCGCCTAGCAGCGCGGCGATTCCCGCCAGTACGGCGAAGCTGCCCGATGCTCCCAGTAAAAGGAAAGGCGCTGTCCTTGCAAAACGAGAGAAGCGGCCGGGCGTCAGCCGTTCATTAGTCCGCGTCCGGCGGAAAGGGGCTTTTTTCATCCACCACAGCATTCCGTGCCGCAACAGGCCGTCCGGTCCCGCGGCCAGCGCCGCAAGCCCGGACAGCAACGCCGCTGCAACCGAAATGCCGGCTAAGAATAGAGACATGGACGTCGAGTATTTGGAAATCGCATGGAACAGACCGTGAGCAATTTCGCTGCCAACAAAAAATCATCCGTTACTCAGATGCCTGCGCTTCTCCCTAAGCCGCATCGGGTTGAAAACAACCCCTAGGAATGGTGGCGCCGGTTCAACGGAACCAATGGCTTTGTGCCGCGTAGTGCGAGGAAGTTAAGTCCCATCCGGCTTTGTGTTAAAAATATGCACGCAATGGACTTGTTTAAGTTACATGGTATCAGTACCATATGTTTTGTAAATGTTAAAATGATTAACATAATATGTGCATATGGCGATTCTCGAAAACCGAACTGCGCGTTTGACGCTGCTCATCGATCCCGATAAGAAGGCCACGTTCGAGCGTTTGTGCGCGGACGAAGACGTCACGCCCTCGCAGATGGTGCGCAAGCTGATACGGGATTACATCGAGCAGCGCATGGGGCCGAACTGGAAGGAGCACGTATTCAAAGGCCGGCAAATCGAGTCGTGACCTCGCGCTTCCCAATTAATGCGTGGAAATTTTGTGCTGACGGCGGATCGCATCGTCCGTTCATGGAAAAGTGCGTTCCTTGATCGCAGCATCGTTTTAAGCGAAGCGATGTAACGCAACGGTTTGCCGGCCGAATAGCGGGGTGGCCCGGAGGCGCCGGGACATCTCCGGCATGAAGGCTCGGCCAATGGGAACCCGGAATGACAGTCTTCTGCTAAATTTTAAATCGCTAAAAGCGCTTCCGGGCATCCTTCATAATAAGAACAAATCAGGTGTCGCTTGAGGATAATGTTCAGATCCACCGCTGGCTCGCACCGATTCATCCGGTGCTGGTGGATCGGCGCCCTCCTGTCTCTCGCATTTGCCATCGGCATCGGATGCGCCGGTAAATCCGTCATGGCCGCCGAACCGGGCCCTAAAGTCTATACAGCGAACGGCTACGCCGATTCTCTCTCCGCCGAAACCTTGCGCGAAATTTTCTTCATGCGGCTGACGAGTTGGCCCGACGGCACTCCGATCCGTGTCTTCGTGCTGCCGGACAAGCATCCTCTCCATGTCCGCTTTTGCAAGGGGATTTTAGGCGTTTATCCGTTTCAACTCCGGGCGGCGTGGGACCGGCTGATTTTCTCGGGAACGGGGTTGACCCCACACCTGGTCGAGACGGCAGATGAAATGCTGGAGCGGGTTCGTGTGACGCCCGGAAGTATTGGGTATGTTGATAAATAGGAGATTTCCAGGGATGGCTCGGATCATGCGGATCATCGATTTTCGAACGGTAGCGTGTCTTTTTGCAATCGCCGCCTGCCTATGTTTGTCCCGCCGGGCGGCGGCGCAGGATTTCAGCGCCATCGACTGGCAGTTGCACGGTTTTGCCAGTCAAGGATTCACCTATACCACCGGCAATCAGGTATTCGGCGCGAGCCGCGGCGGCAGTCTCGATTTCACAGAGGTGGGCGTCAATGGCTCGGTGCGATTGTTACCAAACCTGTTGTTCTCGGCGCAAGGGCTTTATCGCAACGCCGGAGGCTCGGACCGGGAGGACTTTCGCCTCGATTTTGCCCAAGTCGATTACAACACTCCGCTTCTCGATTCGGCTCTGACGCTGGGCGTACGGGCCGGCCGAGTCAAGATACCGTTCGGGCTGTATAACGATACGCGGGACGTGGTCTGGACACGGCCCTCGGTGATACTGCCCCAGTCGATCTATTTCGATACGCTGGGGCTCCGCCAGGCGATGATCGCGGCTGACGGAGGACTGCTGTACAGCCGTTACAACTGGGGCGATCACCGATTCAACCTGGAATTCATGGTGGCGGAACCGCAGGATAACACCGGAGATGCCACGGAGTTCCTCACCGGTATCTCCGAGGCGTCGGGCATAATGGAAGGGCGTCCCCTATTCCTCGGGCGAGCCGTTTACGAATGGATGGGCGGGCGGGCTCGAGCCATGTTCAGCGTGGTCGACCTCGATCGCGATTTCAGGCCGGATGCGGCTGTAGTGCCATCCGGCAATATCCGGGCTTTGTATCCTTTGTTCTCCCTGCAATACAACGAAGAAAGCTGGTCCTTGACCGCGGAATACGGTTGGGTCAATGCCCGGCGCAGCGGTTTTACGCCGGTTCCCGTGGAGAGCACCTCGGAGGGGTTTTATGTCCAGGGCGAGTATCGATTGACCGAGGACTGGTCGGCCGTGCTTCGCTACGACGTTTTCCACGCCGACCGTGACGACCGCAGCGGACGTTCGTTAGCCGAGCAAACCGGCCAGGCGCGCCACCGTTTTTATGCCCGCGATCTTGCCGTAGGCGTTCGCTGGGAATTTGTGCAGAACTGGCTGGTCGCCGCAGAATACCATAACGTGGACGGTACGGCCTGGCTTTCTCCGCATGACAATTCCGACCTGTTGCAAGGCGGAGGCGATCCGCACTGGGACCTCTTTTCCCTGATGCTATCGTTCCGTTTCTGAGGCCTTTTGCTGCTTTTGCTGGATAAGGGCAAATGAAAAGCGACACAGCCCGTTTTTGGACGCTGCGCCGAAAAGGGTTTGTATTCCTGAGTCTGCTCTTGTTGACGCTCGGCGTCACTTTCGGCGCTCTGAACCATTGGAATTTAAGAGCGCAATTCAAGAACCAGCAAGCGGCTCGCAATGCCGCTCTTCGGACGGAGTTCAAAGAACTTATAGTACGGTCGGCCGACCGCCTGCAGCGCATCGGCGTCGTGCTCGCTTCGCTCGGCAAGCTGGATCGGTCCATCACCGCTCCGCGTGAGAATCAAACCGCCGCCCGCTTGCAGGGGTTCTTTTTCAGCGTGCGGTACGAACTGGATGTCGAGCGGATCGAATTGTTCGACTCGGCGGGCAAGTCGGTGCTGAGCTGGTCGTCGTCAATGGCGAGCGCGGTTCCGCAGGATCGGTTGAAGGAAGTCCTGAGCCGGGTTCTCGAAACGGAGCAGCCTTTGACGATCTTGACCTGTCAACCGGGTTGCAGTCTTCACGCCTTCGTTCCGTTGCTTTCCGAAGGACGAAGCGTGGGCATCCTCTCCCTAAGCCAGATGATTTCGGATCTTGTGCTGGATTTTTCGGCGGGCGACGGAACCGCGGTCGCCATTCTCGTGGCTTCTCCGGGAACCGGCCAGCGAGTCCTCGAAGCTTGGAGGCTGCGAATCGCGGCGCTGTCCAATCCACGACAGCTCGAGCCGTTTTTAAGGAGTCTCGCCGAGCGTTATTCGGGGCCGGATACGATTGCAACCGACAACTGGCTGGAATGGAACGAGAAAAAATTCACGGTTTATGCCTCGCCGCTGAACGACATTCTGGAAGGTGGAGAGACCGGCTACCTTCTGTTCATCGTCGATGCGAGCGCTTCGGCTGCGGCCCTCGATCAGGCCAATCGAGAGGCGTTGCTGGTCGTCGTGGCGTCTCTGGGGGTCGCCGAGATCCTGTTGCTGGTGTTGCTGCATGCGCCGCTGCGGCGCATTCAGCATCTTGCCGCTACGCTGCCGTTGCTCGCTCACGGAAACTACCACAAAGTCAACGAGCGGCTAAAGACGCTCAGCCGGCTCGCCGAATGGAAGGACGAGATCGACATTCTTTATGCCACGTCCATCCGCTTGGCTCATCAGATCGAAGAGCATCAAAACACCCTCGCGGCGGAGAGAGACTTTATCCAGGGTCTGCTGGACAACGCCCAGGTCTTGATTCTGACTCAGACTTGCGACGGCAGGATTCGAACGGCTAACGAACTGACGTCCCAGATTCTGGGACTTCCCGGCGAGATGCTGAAAAACGTCCGCTTCATCGAGCTGATCGGAAGCGACAACGAGACCGGCGACATCGGCCGGAATCTCGAAAAGCTTTTCTCAAACCTGCTGCACCGCCTGGAACACGAGTCGGTCCTGACCTGCCGCGACGGCAGCAAGCGGTATGTCGTTTGGGTGCACACGCGCTTGGGCTTGGAGCATGAAAACGGCATCGCGGTGCTTTCGATCGGCCTGGACGCCACCGAAAGAATCCAGGCCGAATCGCGCATACGCTGGTTGGCCAATCATGATTCGTTGACCGGCCTTCACAACCGGCTTTGGTTCAAGGAAGAACTGGAGCGCAGTTTTGCCGACGCGGAGCGGAACGGCGTTCCGGCAGCCCTGCTGTTGTTCGATCTGGATCACTTTAAAGACGTCAATGACAGCAGCGGGCATGCCGCCGGAGATGCGCTGCTCTGCCTTCTGGCGAACGAACTGAGGGCGCGGGCGCGGAAGTCGGACGTGCTGGCTCGTTTGGGCGGGGATGAATTCGCCGTCTTGATGACCGCTACCGACCGATCGGGAGCGGAGTGCTTCGCGCAGGACCTCAATCAGCGCCTGACCGAAAAACCCTTTCGGTTCGGCGACCGAAGCTATCGCATTTCCGCCAGCATAGGCATCGCATTGATACCGGAGCACGGCAAGAACGTGGAAGAGCTCATGGCGAACGCGGATGCGGCGATGTACCGGGCCAAAAAGGAGGGGCGCGGGCGGTGGCATTTGTTCTCTCATTCGGGGGAGGAGCGGGCTCAGATCAGCCATCGGGCCTATTGGCGTAGCGTCATCGCTCAGTCTTTGGATCAAAAGCGCTTGTTTTTCCATTATCAGCCCGTGGTCGACATGGCAACGGGCCGGGTTGCCTACCATGAGGCGTTGCTTCGGTTGACACTGGAGGACGGGCGTCTCGTTCTCCCGGGCGAATACATGGACGTCATTTTGCATTCGGATTTGATGAGCGCCATCGACTCCTATGTCACTCGCGAGGCCATCGAACTTCTAGGCAAGGATCAAACGGCGAGCCTTTCGATCAATCTTTCCGCCGCCGCACTCACCGATCCGAGATGGGCGGAACCGCTCAAACAAGCGGTTCGCGACGGTCATCTGGCTCCGGACCGTTTGCTGCTGGAGATTACCGAGACCGCCGCCATCGCCGATCTGGATGCCGCCAAACGGCTCATGGACGAATTGACCGACATGGGGTTCGGATTTGCAATGGACGACTTCGGAGCCGGATTTGCCTCCTTTCATTACCTCAGGCACCTGCCGATAAAGCACGTGAAGATCGATCGTTCCTTTATCAGCCGCCTGGCCACCGACGAAGACGACAAAGTGTTCGTCAGCGCCCTGACCACGCTCGCTCATGGCTACAGACAAAAAATCGTTGCCGAGGGAGTCGAAAATGCAGAAACGCTGATTCGGCTTCGAGAATTGGGAGTCGATCTGGTGCAGGGCTTTTTTATCGGGCGCCCCGATCGACATTTAAAGCCGGTGAATATATCCGTGATCGATCTGCCATTGGTCGGAAAGTAAAGGTCATTCGACCCCAATTTTTTGAACTATTATTCTTTTTATGAATACGATCACGCCCCCGGAATTCTACTGTCCTTTTCCCTCCCGCCTTAACCCTCATGCCGAGGCGGCCAATCGGCATACACTGGCCTGGGTAAAGCGCTTTAATCTTGTTTCCGACGATCGCGAATGGCGGCGCCTGGAGGCATCTAGATTCAGCTGGCTGGCCGCCCGCGCATATCCCGACGCGTCTTCCGAGGGGCTCAATATCGTCTCGGATTGGAACACGTGGCTATTCATTCGCGACGATCAGTGCGACGAGTCGGGTTTCGGAAGGAATCCGGATAAACTCGCCCATTTTCATGAACGGTTGACGGAAATTCTAACCGGCCGTGAGCCTGATAAAACCGATCTGCCTCTTGCCCGCGCGCTGCGCGACCTTTGCGCCAGGCTGAGACGAACGGCGAACGAGGCTTGGATGTGCCGGTTTATTCTCAGTGTCATCGAATACTTCGAATCCTCCGTTTGGGAGGCCCAAAACCGTGCCGCCGAAATCACGCCCGACCCGTCGACGTATGTCGCGATGCGGCCATTCACCGGAGGGCTTTATACCGATATCGAGTTGATCGACATCGTGGAAAACATCAACCTGCCGCTCCACGTGCGCAAACACGAAGTCCTGCAAGGCCTGATTCGGATGGCGAATAATGTCGTTTGCTGGTCCAACGACATTATTTCATTCGCTAAAGAAGTCCAACACCACGATGTCCACAATCTGGTGGTAACGTTTCAGCACCATCATCATCTGTCTCTTCAAGAAGCCGTTCAGCAAGCCGCGGAACTGACAAATAAAGAAGTGCGCAATTTTATCGCCCTGAAAGAGCAATTACCTGCCTTCGAAAACGGAATCGATTCCGACGTTCAGCGTTTCGTGTCCGTTCTCTGCTCATGGATGCGCGGCAATCTCGATTGGTCGTATACGTCCGGACGGTATGCGGTGTCTGCCGTCGGTGAAGATCCGGCATGCCAATCGGAGAAGTCGGCATTGCCTGTGGCCTTTCCGAGATTGAACATCATCGATCAGGCGGCATGCCATCTCGACACTCCTTCCGCTACGATTGCCGAGCGGAAAGGCTGAGACTGTTTCGTTCGCTGGTTGTTTGACCGCCGGCTTGTTCTAATCCGCCCGACGGCGCTCGGTTTCCGCCGCTTTCCGCCTACAGCCTTAGCCGCGTTCGTGCGGAATTGTCGTTTCTCGTTGCCATTTTGGGATCAAAAGGAGAAGCGAACTATTCCACTGCGGTTTGATGTTGCTCCACTTTGATTTTCGCCGCCAAGCAAGCTCCAAAAAAGCCATCTTTTTGTGTTTTCGGGCCGGTAAAGCGATCTAAAAATGCGCAAGTGTTTCACTCGCGGCTGGAGGATGCGTACGCCTGACTGCCGATACGACGGCTTTCACCAACCCGTGCCCCTAACCCCAAGTGTTGGCGGCAATGCCGCTTGGACCGGTGCAGAGACGTCTCCATGGGGTTGGCGATGGATTGTGGGGCAGGGCTCTCCGGATTACGCCTGTATAAAGAGCGCGTAATAAAATCCCGCCGACAAGTCGGGTTGAACACCGCCCGCTTATACTGTGGACTTCGATCCCCCGTATCGGCAAGAATCGAAAGAATGAAAAAAAGTATTCTTTTTGCTCTCCTGTTCGCCGCCGCGCCATCGAGTGCGCAGGATCTTTTGCAAACCCTCGAACTCGCGCTGCAACGCGATTCGAGGCTGCGCGAAGCGGAGGCGACCCGAAACGCCGTTCTGGAAGCTAGGCCGCAGAGCGTCGCCCGTCTGTTGCCCACGTTGTCGATCACCGGCGAACTCAACCGCAATTCCGTACTCTCGAAATTCAAACAGACCGAATTGGTCTTTATCGCCGGAGCGCGGAATGTCGGCTTCTGGGACAGTGCCGCCAGCATCAATCTGACTCAGCCGATTTATCATCACGAGTATTGGGTGCAGCTCAGCCAGGCGGACAATCAAATCGCCGAAGCCGAGGCGAATTATGCGGCGGAACAGCAAAACCTGATGCTGCGCACTGCCCGCGCCTATTTCGATGTCCTGTTCGCCCAGGACAGCCGCGAGTTTGCATTGGCCGAACAGCGCGCCATCGAGCGCCAGCTCGAACAAGCCAAGGCGCGGTTCGACGTGGGACTGATCGCCATTACCGATGTGCACGAGGCGCAAGCCGGTTACGATCAGGCTCGGGCCAATGTCATACAGGCCGAAAACCAGGTGGACAATGCGCGGGAAGCGCTCCAGGAAATCATCGGCGAATCCGGCGCCGCGTTGGCCCGGCTCGTCGAAGAAATTCCACTGAAAGGCCCCGAGCCCGAGAATATCGAGGAGTGGAGCAGCTTGGCCCAGCAGAGCAATCTCGGCGTCATTGCGGCCGAAAACCGGAGTCTCGTGGCGAAGAAGGGCATCGACCTCCAGTTTGCCGGCCATCTTCCATCGATGGATCTCATCGGGTCCGCCGGATTCACCGACAACAACCGGCCGAGGGGCATACCCACCGAATATCAGGTGATCGGAATGCAAGTTAATGTGCCCATGTTCGCGGGCGGCGGCGTCAATTCGCGGGTCCGTCAGGCCCGGTACGAGTACGAGGCGGCTCAGGAGAATCTGGACGGCGTGCGGCGCGCCGTCAAGCGCCAGGTGAAAGACGCTTACCGCGGCATTCTGTCCGCGATCAGTCAGGTGAAGGCCCTTCAAGCCGCCGTGGTGTCCTCGCAAAGCGCCGTGGAAGCCAGCGAAGCCGGGTTAGACGTCGGTACTCGAACGATGGTCGACGTGTTGACCGAGCAGCGCAACCTGTTTCGAGCCAAACGCGATTACGCGAGGGCCCGCTACGATTACATCATCAACAGCCTGGCGCTCAAACAGGCCGCCGGCGCCTTGAGCCCCGGCGATCTCGCGCTGGTCGATCAATGGCTGCGTCTCGATGCACGGCCCGAGGCGGAGCGCTAGGGCGTGTCATCAATTGAACATCTGGGGTCAGGTTTGGTCTTTTGGGAGTGGTAAGTTATCGTGGTGGCGCGCGAAGCGCCGTATAGTAGTGATGATCAGACGTTATGGTTTGCGGGACGACCAGTGGGGGCGGATCAAGGATTGGCTTTCCGGTCGGGAAGGCCATGTAGGGAGAACGG
>Ga0196981_1000356_pt1 | contig 17200 bp, 17 predicted proteins | sample S3_2013CmetaG_FD_155462 | JGI IMG/M metagenome (GOLD analysis project Ga0196981, IMG submission 155462) | Soil microbial communities from Anza Borrego desert, Southern California, United States - S3_20-13C | ecosystem: Environmental > Terrestrial > Soil > Desert | place: USA: California... | reverse complement strand
TCTCGCCTAACGAGATCAGTTCGGCATCGTAGTTACTTGCATCTTTTAGGAGCAGTAACTGACTTTTCGCATCATAGTATCGAGGAACAAGATAAAAGGGATTTGTGATCCGGCATTTGCTCCAAAAGTCAGATTCAGAGCTATTAAATTGCTGTGCTATTGTCTTAAAGTCGTCGGGGTAAGGCTCGCCGGTTGCTCTGATACTTCTGCCACGTCGATCATGACCGCAATTTAATGCAACAGCGATCATTACATCTTCACTGTCGTCACAGATAGCCGTATTTTGAGTTGCCTTTTCAAAGAAAAGGATGTTTGTCTTCGTATCAGTACCTGGCTGGAAAGTCGTACGAGGGCAATCGATAAGTGCAAAGATGCGACCTTTAGATCTGAGGAAATCGAGAACAAAACCGGTGGTTTTATTTCCGAATAAGCCCTCGGGTAAAACAATCCCCATTTTGCCGCCCGGCTTCAATAGCTGTACGCATAAATCGACGAACAATATTTGAGGGTCTTGTGACGTGTCAATTTTTTCAGTCCGCAACCATGTTTCGTGCTGTTCATCGAATTTCCAAACATGGCCCAAATCATACTGGGCTAGAATTTGTTTTTCGGTGACCGCAATTTTCGTGCCGAATGGCGGATTTGTAAGTACGAAATCTGCCTTACCAATATACTTTCTAAGATGATTTTCTTTGGACTGTAGGTCCAAGGAGTTTGTGTGGTAGATATGGCTGCCTGCATTGGCAACTAGACCAAGCATCGCAGATGCAAGAAGGCTGAGATCTCCGTCTTTATCGGCACCAACAAGTTGTCCCCCCTTAACGCGAGATTCCTTCCATTGAAGTGCGGTTTCGATTAAGAATCCTCCCGTGCCACAAGCCGGATCAATGACTATGCAATCTTCACTTGGGGATAAAATCTCGACTATTGCTCGTACCACAGTCTTTGGCGTAAAAAATTGCCCCTTATCACCTCGCAGTCTAGGGCCGATTAATGCTTGAAAAGCATCACCGACAACGTGTGCGGGCGCATCCTCCAGGTTGATCGCTTGAATAGCTCTATAGCCATAACGTAATGCGGGTTCATCTAGCGAAAACTTATCTTGTTCATCTAGCAGGCCGCTGAACTCAGCGGACAGCAGAGGAAATATGCTGCTGTTCGCCGGTATTTCTTTATCGAGAAAATCCTGTATGGCTTGCCTGTTCTTCTTTTTTTTCTCGAGGATCTTTACGAGGAGCAGTTTGGAAAGGTCTGAAATGATTCGCTCGGCTCTGCTTGAATTGCTATTTGTGTAGAGATGAAAGTAGAGCTTCCTGAAGGCGTCGAGCGGGTCTACAGAGGGAAATAATGCAGGGCTATCAGTGATGGTGCTTAAACGTGCGGACATTCTGATTCTGATGAAAGGTATAAGTGTTGCAGTGGAGAAAAGGAAACCGCCGCGAGCAATGGTTGCAGCAATCTTATACAGATTTGTACTTGCCGTACACAGCCGACGGATGGCTTTGGCGGCACCGTTAAACCGGTGCGGGAATATTGTGTTGTATGCAACTAAAGCAAAGGGTAGGAGAAGCGTTTAAGATGTTTTCGGATTATGCTCGAGCAACTTACCGTTCACCACACTACGCTTGACACCATTCCGCATGTGGGCGACGAAGAATCTGGCTTTCCTATCTGGTCTTGTCGCACATTGTGCTATGTATGTTGCGATTCTCTCCTCAGAGTAGTCCATGGCTAGCAGTTCCTCGGAAAGATTCTTTAGTTCTTCAGCGGTTTTAATCATCCCGCCGGGGAAAAGATCAAGCCGGCTAACGACTTTTTGCACTTCAGTCATGAGCCGGAATCGGATTCGGTACTTCTCATCCAAGCTGGTCTCTTTCGACTCTAGCTGTTCCATCAAGCGAGTTAGATTGACGATGGATGCATGATCGGACCGACCTACGAGTTCCAAGAGTCGTATCCTGATCTGAAGCTCTTGGCGATGTTTTGTCAAATCGTTTACACGCCTTTCGACACTTCTCAATCTTTCGACAAGAATCGCGACATCGGAGCCCGATTCCAGAGCGGTGAGCAAATTGTTTGCTTTCGCTTGTTCTTCTTCTAGCTGGCCAATGCACGACGCCAGTTCGGCCTTCTTTTGCTCGATAGCACTAACGGCTGCGGAATCGCCCAAGATTTTCGAAAGATCCAGCTCCCTCGTAAATTGCAAAAACTCGGACTCAAGATCCCTCAAATTGTATGAAACCCCGACGCAGCCGGCTCCCTTAAGCGATGTTCCGCAGTAAAGAAAACCGGAGTTGATGCCGGGTTTGCGGCGAAGGTACATTGCGCTTCCGCAGTAGCCACACTTTGCGGTTCCTTGGAACATGTTGTAGCACTGCCCTTTTCGTCCGGCGCTGGTGCTGTTTTTATTTCTGTTCCTCTCGTTTCTTAAGGCTTGGACTTCGTAGAAAAGCGACTGGTCGATAATCGGCGGATAAAAATCTTCAACGAACGTGTTTGTGGTTGTGCGGCCATTGTTGTCTTGGTCCATTTGCAGGATTCCGATAACTGCGATGTTCCGCAAATTGAACTGTACAGTGCTGCTTTGCCAATGTTTTGCGTGTTGGGCAGTCGGGATGTTACGAGCGTTCAGGTATTTTGCGATGCTGGAGTTTCCAAGCCCGTCTTTTGCAAGCTGAAACATCAGCTTAACTATGTCGGCATTTTCCTGAATTACCTCGTACCTAGAGTGGTCAGCTGACGGCCGCAACCACCATGGACATCGGCCCGACAAAACCTCCTTTGTCGATTTAACCCGTGCCTTTTTAGCATCCCATGCAGCCTTGACCCGCCGTGATTTCACAAGGGATTCTTCGTGCGCACGGGACATGCTCACCAAGGCAGTTAACAAAGGTAGCCAGTCGCTTTTGAGTCGCTCTTTGCTATACACCGCTGAATCCACCAAGGTGACGATGGTAATGCCACGGTTGATGATGTTTTGGAAGATCGCAAGCGCTTCGGTTACTGGAAGGCGTGAGAGGCGGTCAAACGACTCAACAAGAAGGTAGGAGCCTTGAGCGATTTTTCCGTCATCTATGGCTGCGATGAACTGACCTAAGCCTCCACGTTCGAAATTAGTTCCGGTAAACGCTGACACGCCAAGGTCACGGACATTCAGTGTTTCATCTAAGTCGAGGCCGTTTTCAGCAGCATATCTTTTGGACGCTTCGAGCTGACGACGTAGAGAGTCACCCTTGATCTGATCGGGTGTCGAGAATCGAATATAGGAATAGGCGACCGGCACGACTTTGCTCGGAAAGTTGTTTCCAAGAAATTATATCAAGCCGATGTCAAATTAAGCAGTTAATCTTGCGCGGATGGGCGTAGTACTGCTGCGCCGCCAAGGAGGCTTTGCCAGGGAAGCTGCCGAGGATCAGGATGCGGGTGTCGCTGTTGACGACAGGCGGAAAGCCCGTGAGCAAGGGAGTCGGTGCGGATGCAGGCATGCCGCCATTGTAGATGCTGTCCCGGGCGGCTTCAGTATGAACGCGGCGAAATTGCTAATATGGCTGGCATCCAGGAGCGCCATGGCGTCCGTCAGGGAGGTTGTCAGATGGGAAAGAAGGTCATGCTTGTTACAGGCGGGAGCCGCGGCATTGGCGCCGCGACAGCGAAGCTGGCGGCAGCGCGCGGATACGCGGTTGCCATTAACTACCTGGGCAACCGCGCAGCGGCTGATGAAGTCGTGGAGGCCATTCGGGCTGCGGGCGGTGAGGCCGTTCCCGTACAGGCTGATGTGGCAGTCGAAGCCGACATCGTACGGATGTTCCAGGAAGTGGACCGGGAGCTTGGGACCGTGCAGGCCCTGGTCAACAACGCCGGCATCCTCGAACGGCAGTCCCGCGTCGATGCAATGAGTGCAGCGCGGCTGGCACGCATATTCGCGACAAATGTGACGGGCAGCTTCATTTGCGCGCGCGAGGCAGTGGCGCGCATGTCCATGCGGCACGGGGGGGCGGGCGGTGCAATCGTGAACCTGTCGTCGGTCGCCGCGCGCCTTGGTGCGCCAAACGAATACGTTGATTACGCCGCGTCGAAGGGCGCGATCGATACGCTGACCATAGGCCTGGCGAAAGAAGTTGCGGACGAGGGTGTCCGCGTGAACGCAGTGCGGCCGGGCGTCATCTACACCGATATTCATGCCAGCGGCGGCGAGCCTGGCAGGGTTGACCGTGTCAAGGAAGCCGTGCCCATGAAGCGCGGCGGACATGCCGAGGAGGTGGCGCAGGCCATTCTCTGGTTGCTGTCGGATGAAGCTTCCTATGTCACGGGCTCCATCATCGATGTCACGGGCGGACGTTGATGGCGGAACCGGCGAGCCTGTTCCTGTGGCACGGCCGCGCCCTGATTGTCGGGCCGGGCATCGATTCCACGCCGCACGCCCATTACGCGGCGCAGATCACCCTGGGGCTGGACCAACCCTTCCGGGTACGCCTTGGCGCCAGCGCGCCCTGGGTGGAAACGCGGGCGGCGGTCTTCGCGCCCAACCAGCAGCACCAGCTCGATTGCGGCGGCAGCATCCTGGCGCATCTTTTTGTGGAATTGCCGCAACGCCAGCAGACCGTCGCGACCGAAGTCAACGCGGGCTTCCACGCGCTGCCGGATTTCCAGCCGGTGAGGGCAGCAATCGATGCCGCGCGACGGGGTGTGCTCGACCTCGATACCGCTGCACATGCCGCCCAGCAGTGGCTGTGCTGCGCGCTGCCGTCGGCGCTGTCTCCCTACGGTTACGATCCGCGTATCGCCCGGGCGCTGGAATGGATCGCATCGCATCCCGGCACGACACCGAGCGGCGAATTGCTCGCCGCGCAAGTCCATCTGTCCGAAAGCCGCTTCACCCACCTGTTCAGACAGCAGACCGGGATGTCGCTGTCGCGCTATCTGTTGTGGCTCAGGCTGTTTGAAGGCGTGGCAGCCGTCGCCGGCGGGGATAACATGACCAGCGCCGCGCATCGCGCCGGGTTTGCCGATCTCGCGCACATGAGCCGGACCTTCCGCAGCACCTTCGGCGTCGTGCCCTCCGCGTTGCACAAGATGACGATTGCGTTCAAGCAGAAAGACTGATGACGGCCTAAGATGGATTCACAGAGCGGACGTCTGCAGCCGCCGATTACATAGGAGACTCGTCATGCAACATGTTGCACAACGACAAATCGAAGGTTTGCTCGCCAAATATTCCGAAAGCCATCTGAACCCGACCAACGAAGTCATCCACTTCGTCTGCATTCCCCTGATCGTCTTTTCCTTCCTCGGCATGCTGTGGGCCGCCCATCCCCTGGCGGCGCTGGTGGTGACCGTGATCAGCCTCATCTATTACGTGCGTTTGTCCGTGCCGTTTGCCCTCGGCATGCTGGTCATGTCCGGCGCCATGCTGTGGATCCTGTCCATCCTGCCGCAGGCATGGATGCTGGAAATCTCGCTCGGCATCTTCGTCGTTGCCTGGATCGGGCAGTTCATTGGCCACAAGATCGAGGGCAAGAAACCGTCCTTCTTTGAAGACCTGCGCTTCCTGCTAATCGGGCCCTTGTTCGTCCTCAGCTTCCTCTACCGCCGCTTCCGCATCGCCTATTGAGCGGCGCATGAAAATCGTCGTGTTCGGCGCCGGCTCGATCGGCGTCTATGTCGGCGGCTCGCTGCTCGCGGCGGGTGCGGATGTCTTGCTGATCGGCCGCGCCCGTATGGGTGAACGCATTGCCCGGCAAGGTGTTGTCCTGACCGACCTGCAGGGCCGTCGCATCGTCTTCGACGGCCCGCGGATTCCCTGGTCGGAAGACCCTGGTCGGCTTGCCGAGGCCGATCTCATCCTCGTCACAGTCAAGAGCGCTGATACCGCTGCCGCGGCCGATGCCATCCATGCCTATGCCAAACCCTCTGCGCTCGTCCTCAGCCTGCAGAACGGCGTGGGCAACGTGGCGACGCTGTGCAACAGGCTGAAGGAGATGAGCGTGGTGGGCGGCATGGTGCCGTTCAACGTCGTGCAAATGGAGGACGGCCGCTTCCATCGCGGCACGGAAGGAGAGCTGATGGTCGAGGCGACGCCGGGCATCGGGCAGTGGCTCGGCATCTTTGAAGCCGCCCACCTGCCGCTCGTGGAGCGTGCGGATTTTGCCAGCGTGCAATGGGGCAAGCTGCTGCTTAACCTGAATAATCCCGTCAACGCCTTGTCCGGCCTGCCCTTGAAGGCGGAGTTGTCGCAGCGCGACTACCGACGCTGTCTCGCGCTCCTGATCGAAGAGGCGCTCGATGTGCTGCGCACGGCGGGCATCGCCCCGGCAAAAGTCGCGCGGGTGTCTCCCGCCATGCTGCCGCGCATCCTTCGCCTGCCTGACTGGCTGTTCAAACGCCTGGCGGGGGCAATGCTGCGTATCGATCCCGAGGCGCGCTCCTCCATGTGGGAAGACCTGCAGGCAGGGCGCCGTACCGAAATCGATCACCTGAACGGCGCGGTGGTGGCGCTGGCACGTTCGTCAGGGCGAAGCGCGCCGGCAAACGAAAGGGTGGTCGAACTTATCCGCCGCGCCGAGTCCGGCAAGCGCAAGGACATGGACGGCGCTGTCCTTTACCACCTGCTGACCGCACCCGCGCTGGGGAAAACGCTGGCTAAGGCCTGACCGTATTCCAGGCGGCCTCCGCAAACACTTCCCGGTACGCCCTGATATCCGTCTTCGCCCGCCCCGACAGCCACAGGCGGGCATAGTCGTGGGCCGGGCCGACAATCAGCGAGGCATACAGTTCGGACGGAATCTTTTTCAATTCGCCGCGCGCAACAAAGGGCTGGAACCAGGCAAGGATTTCCGTGTATTGCTTGCGCGTCCGTTCCTTCAGTTCGTCAGCTTTTTCGGTCTTTGCCAGCACGCTGCGGTTGTACAGGACGAACCGCGCCTTATCCGGATTGGCTGAAACCCAGTCGACGTAGGCGTAAGTAATCGCTTTCACGCCATCCTCGGCTGTGCGCGCCTTCTGCAGCAGGGATTGCTGGTATTCATGGTGTTCCGCCAGCGCCTCGACATAGAGCGAGGCCGCGATCGCCTCCTTGCTTCCAAAGTGGTGGTACATGCTCCCGACACTCGCCTGCGAGCGCTCCCGGATCAAGTCGATGGTCGTCGCCTCCACGCCGTTTTCCGTAAAGCAGGCGAGGGCGGCGTCGAGGATTTCCTGTTTTCTGTTTTTCCTGGTCGTGGTCATGGCATCCAGTCGTTTGACTAGAATTATATTCTAGAATAGTATTCTAGTGACGCCGGCATGCGCCGGGCACCCGCGCACCATATCAACATTCCACGATCAAGCAAAGGAGACGGCAATGAACCAGTATCTCGGCATGTACAAACAGATGGGCAACGAGGCATTCAGCAAGGCGGTCACCAACTTCGCCCCGTACTTCTCGACGATCGACCCGACCTTCACCGAACTGCGCCCCGGCTATGCCGAAGTGAAGTTCGCGAACCGCCGCGAAGTGCACAACCATCTGGGCACGGTCCATGCCATCGCGCTGTGCAACGCCGCCGAACTTGCCGCCGGCACGATGACCACGGTTTCCATCCCCGACGGCCGCCAGTGGATCCCGGTCGGCATGACGGTGCAATACCTCGCCAAGGCCCGCACCGACATGCGCGTCGTCGCCGACGGCGCTTCTGTCAACTGGGAACAGACCGGCGACGTGCAGGTGCCGGTTGATGCTTTTGATGCGGAAGGCAGGAAGGTCTTCACCGCGACGATCACGATGAACCTGAAGTGAGCCGGCCATGAACCTCGTCCTGCGCATGATGTACGTGCTGGTCCTGTCGCTGTTCCGCGAGCGGCTGCAGGTGGCGGCGCTGCAGAGCACGCTGACCCTGCGTACGCTGCCCAACGACCTTGACGTCAACCTGCATATGAACAATGGCCGCTACCTCACAATCTGCGACCTGAATCGCGTCGACCTGTTCATCCGCACCGGCCTGCTGAAGGTCATGCTGAAGAAAAAGTGGATGCCGATGATCGCGGACCACACCATGACGTACAAGAAGCCGCTCAAGGTGCTGGAGCGTTTCCGGGTGTCGCTGGCGGTCACGCACTGGGACGAGAGGTTTTTCTACATGACGCATACCTTTACCTCGGGCGACCGTATCGTCGCCGAGGGAACCTCGAAGGCCGTGATTCGCTCGCGTGAGGGCGTGGTGAATCCAGCCGAAGTGATCCTGGCAGTAGGCAGGACGATGTAAGGAGCCGAAGATGGAATCGATCACAATCCGGGCCGACGACGGGTTCGTACTGGCCGGCAGGCGGTTCACCCCGGCGATAGTCCCACGTGCGGTCGTCGTGCTGTCGAGCGCGATGGGCGTGAAGCAGGACTTTTATTTCCCGTTCGCGCAGTTCCTTGCAGAAGAGGGAATCGCCGCACTTACCTTTGATTATCGCGGTGCCGGCGCGTCGGTACCCGAAGGCTTCCGAAACTCGTTGCGCGGATTCGATGCCGACTTGTTCACTTGGGCGCAACGTGACTACAACGCCGCCGTCCGCGCGGCAAAGGCCTGGCAGCCGGACGTGCCCTTGCTGGTGGTCGGGCATTCGCTTGGCGGGCAATTGCCCGGCCTTCTGCCGGACCGCGACCTGATCGACGGCATCATTACCGTCGCTTCCGGTAGTGGCTACTGGCGCAGGAATACGCCGCGGACACGTCGGTTCGTCTGGTTCATGTGGTATTTCGCCGTGCCCCTGTACACGCGCCTGTTCGGCTACTTTCCCGGCAAGAAAGTGAAGAAGGTTGGCGACTTGCCAAAGGGCGTCATCTACCAATGGGCGCAATGGTGCAAGAGTCCGCATTACGTGATTGACCGCAAGGGCAAGCCGATTCTCGACGGCTACGAACGGATTCGCGCGCCCATCCTCTCGCTGAGCTTTACCGACGATGAAATGATGAGTCGCTGGAGCATCGACAGCATGCACGACAAGTACCGTAATGCACCGGTCGAACGCAGGATCATCGCGCCTGAAGATGTCCAGGCCAAGCGCATCGGCCACTTTGGTTTCTTTCGCCCGGAATTCCGTCAGACCTTGTGGCAGCAGGCGCTCGAATGGATGGAGCAACGTTCCGTGGCCGAGCCGGTTGCGGGCATGATCCGGGCAGGAGGCAGGTCATGAAGCATTACTCGGTGGCAGAACTGGACATTACCGACCGCGGCTGGGTGGCCGACTACGTCAAGAACGTGACGCCGCTGGTCGAACGCTTCGGCGGCCGCTACCTGGCGCGCACGCCGGCGATCGAGAAGTTCGAAGGCAGCAGGAAGCCGCCGCAGGTGTTCCTGATCATCGAGTGGCCATCGAAGGAGGCGGCGCACGGGTTTTATGAGAGCGAGGAGTACCGGCCGTATCGCGCTGCGAGGATTGCCGGGTCGACGGGTGAGTTCGTGCTGGTGGCGGGGGAAGACGTGAACCGGGTTGCCCGCATGGGCTGATGTTTGCCGCATTCTACGGCGAATGAAAAACGGGCTGCATCGGCAGCCCGTTTTTTTTCGTCACCTGCGACCTTTACTTCACTGCCAGCAGCATCTCGTTGAGGCGCTTTACGAAGCCTGCGGGATCGGCAAGGGTGCCGCCTTCCGCCAACGAGGCCTGGTCGAACAGGATGTGCGACCAGTCGCTGAACTTCGCCTCTTCGTACTTCAGGCGCTGCACGAGCGGATGGTTCGGATTGATCTCGAGGATGGGCTTGCTTTCAGGCGCATTCTGGCCCGCCGCCTTCAGCATCCGGATCAGGTTGCCAGACAGCTCATGCTCGTCCGCCACCAGGCACGCGGGCGAATCGGTCAGGCGGAAGGTGACGCGCACTTCCTTGGCCTTGTCGGCCAGCGCGGTCTTCATCTTCTCGACCAGGTCCTTGTATTCGCTCTCGGTCTTTTCGTGCTCCTTCTTCTCGGCCTCGTCTTCCAGCTTGCCCAGGTCGAGGTCACCCTTGGCCACGGACACCAGTTCCTTGCTTTCCACTTCATGCAGGAAGGACAGCATCCACTCGTCGACGCGGTCGGTCAGCAGCAGGACTTCGACGCCTTTCTTGCGGAAGATCTCGAGGTGCGGGCTGTTCTTCGCCGCAGCGTAGTTGTCGGCCGTGACGTAGTAGATCTTGTCCTGGCCTTCCTTCATGCGCTTGATGTAGTCGTCGAAGGAGACGTTCTGCGCATCGTTGTCGTTGTGCGTGGAGGCGAAGCGGAGCAGCTTGGCAATGCGTTCCTTGTTGGCGTGGTCTTCGCCGACACCTTCCTTGAGCACCTGGCCGAATTCCTTCCAGAAGGTCGCGTACTTGTCCTTCTGTTCCTGCTCGTCGCTGTTGGCCAGCTCTTCCAGCAGCCCGAGCACGCGCTTGGTCGAGCCTTCGCGGATGACCTTCACGTCGCGCGATTCCTGCAGGATCTCGCGCGATACGTTCAGCGGCAGGTCGGCCGAGTCGATCACGCCCTTCACGAAGCGCAGGTAAACCGGCATGAGCTGCTCGGCGTCGTCCATGATGAACACGCGTTTGACGTACAGCTTGATGCCGCCGCGCTTGTTGCGGTCCCACAAGTCGAAAGGTGCGCGCTTCGGCACGTACAACAGCTGCGTGTATTCGCTGCGGCCTTCGACGCGGTTATGGGTGAAGGCCAGCGGGCCTTCGAAATCATGCGAGACGTGCTTGTAGAACTCTTCGTACTGCTCCGCCGTGATGTCGTTCTTGCTGCGCGTCCAGAGGGCGCTTGCCTGGTTGACGGTCTCGAACTCGTCCTTGACGACGGTTTCCTTCTTCTCGTCGTCCCATTCTTCCTTCTTCATCAGGATGGGCAGCGAGATGTGGTCGGAGTACTTGCGGATGATGGACTTGAGCTTCCATACCGACAACAGTTCGTCCTCGCCTTCACGCAGGTGCAGGGTGATATCCGTGCCGCGGCCGGCCTTGTCGATCGGCTCGACGGTAAAGTCGCCTTCGCCGCCCGATTCCCAGCGCACGCCTTCTTCAGCGCTCAGGCCGGCGCGGCGGGTCTCGACCGTGATTTTGTCGGCGACGATAAAGCCGGAATAGAAGCCCACGCCGAACTGGCCGATCAGCGCCGCATCCTTCTGCTGGTCGCCCGACAGGCGGGAGAAGAATTCCTTGGTGCCCGACTTGGCGATAGTGCCGAGGTGCTCGATCGCTTCTTCGCGGCTCATGCCGATGCCGTTGTCGGAAATGGTGATGGTGCGGGCGGCTTTGTCAAAAGTGACCTTGATCTGCAGGTCAGGGTCGTTCTCGAACAATGCGCCGTTGTTGATTGCTTCGAAGCGCAGCTTGTCGGCGGCGTCGGACGCATTGGAGATCAATTCGCGCAGGAAGATTTCCTTGTTGGAGTACAAGGAATGAATCATCAATTGCAGGAGCTGTTTGACTTCTGCCTGAAAACCCAGGGTTTGCTTTTCGGCTACGACCATTTTTACCTCTAGATCTGTTGAAGGGTTGCGTTTGCAGGCCTTCCGGACGATGTCTGGAAGACAACTCTAGCGATATGGGGACGGGCGTCCGGATTTCAAGACCGGAAACACAGTTATCTCCCGATGTTGCCGATTTCCCGTTCCAGGAAGCGCAGCAGGCCGATTTCGCCGGCGCTCGCCACATTCATCCGCATGCGTGTGGACGGCAGCTGGCTGGGCGAAAACAGGCTGCCGGGTGCAAGCAGGTAGCCTTCCTGTACGGCCTTTTCGGCCAGGACATTGGTATCCACGCCGGTATCGATCCAGACGAACATGCCCGCCGGCGTCGTGATATCGGCCTTCAGCCCGACCCGCTCCAGCTGCTTGATGGTCTTGTCGCGCACGGCGTCGAGCTTGGTGCGCAGCCGGTCGACATGCTTGCGGTAATGGCCTTCCGACAGGATCTTGTACACGGTGCGCTCGCCGATGTCGGATGTCGTCAGCGTCGTCAGCATCTTGCGGTCAGACAGGCGCTGCGCCATTTCCGGCGAGGTGGCAATGAAGCCGACGCGCAGGTTGGCCGCAAGTGTCTTGGAAAAACCGCCGAGGTAGATCACCCGGTTCAACTGGTCCAGTGACGCGATCCTGGTCGCCGGCTGCACGCTGCTGCCGGGATGCAGGTCGCAATAGATATCATCCTCGACGATGGTGATGTTGTGCTGCTCGGCGATCTTCAGGATCTGGAACGCCTTCGCCGCCGACAGGGAGGTGGACGTCGGGTTGTGCAGCACCGAATTGACGACGTACAGCTTGGGCTTGTGCAGTTCGGCCAGTTCGGCCAGTTTCGCGATATCCGGCCCGTCCGGCAAGCGCGGGATGCCGACCACCTTGGTGCCGAGCGTGGCGAAGGAGCCGAACATCAGGAACCACGCCGGATCGTCGACGAAGATGGTGTCGCCCGGCTGCGTGAAATGCCGCGCGACGAGGTCGAGTCCCTGCGTGATACCTGAGGTGGTGACGAACTGCTCCGGGGAAGCGGCGATTTCGAGCTCGGCCAGCTTCAGTTGGAGCTGCTGGCGCAGCAGCAGGGAACCCTGCGGGTTGCCGTACTGCAGGAGCAGGCTCTGGTTTTGACGGCTGATCGCCCGCAATGCATTGGCGACCAGTTCGCCGTCCAGCCAGTCGGCTGGCAGTAATCCGGACCCCGGCATCTTTTCGGGCGGATGCTGGCGGAACATGTTGCGGACCAGCCAGACCACGTCAAGATGCGGCGGCATGGTATCGACCGCGCGCGGCGCATTGCTTGCGAATATGGGCGACCGTTCGCGCACATAGAAGCCCGAGCCCCGTCGCGACTCCAAATAGCCCTTCGCCACGAGGCGGTCGTAGGCCTCGACCACCGTAAAGCGGGATACGCCGTAGGTTTCCGCGTACTGGCGGATTGACGGCATGCGTGCGCCGCTGCGCAACAGCTTGTCGTCGATGCGCGCCTCGATGGAGCGGACGATCTGGTCCACGAGCGATTCGCCGCCCTCGCGCGAAAGGACTTGCGGCGCGGCGACGCTGAACTCCGCCGTAACGCCTTTACGCATGCTGGCTGTATTGGTCATTTTGCCGTGACAGTGGTTGAAATTATTTGAAAAAGTGTACTGGTACTGTACTGGTTTTGTCGTTTAGGATAGTCCAACGCTTGAAAAACTTCAATTGCATGGAGACGCAATGAAAACAATTGGCCTGCTGGGCGGCATGAGCTGGGAATCGACGGTTCCCTATTACCGGATCATCAATCAGACCGTGAAGGAAAAGCTGGGGGGATTGCATTCTGCGAAGCTGTTCCTGTACAGCTGCAATTTCGAGGAGATTGCGCAGCTGCAGCGTGCCGGCGAATGGGACGCTGCCGCCGGCCAGCTCGCTCGTGCGGCGAAGTCCATGCGGGTAGCGGGTGCGGACTTCCTGGTAGTGTGCACCAACACCATGCACATGGTCGCGGACAAGATTGAATCCGAAGCGGACATCCCGCTGCTCCATATCGTCGAACCGACCGCGGAGGAAATCCGTCGCAGCGGGTTGAAGAAGGTCGGCTTGATCGCTACCGGCTTCACGATGGAAAAGGACTTTTACAAGCAGCGCATGCGCGAGCGTCACGGCATTGAAGCGATCGTGCCGAACGAGGCGGACCGCGCAGTAGTGCACAAGGTAATCTATGAGGAACTGTGCCGCGGCATTGTGCGCGATGAATCGCGCGACGCGTACCGGAAGATCATTCGGCGACTGGCGGAGCAGGGCGCTGAAGGCATCATCCTCGGCTGTACCGAAATCTCCATGCTGATTTCGCAGGAGGATTCGCCCGTCCCGGTCTTTGACACGACAGCCCTCCACGCTCGCAAGGCTGCCGAATACGCGCTCGAACCATAGGGAAACCGCCATGGAAACCCTGCTACCCCTCGCGACTTTCGCCTTCGTCTCGTCCATCACGCCCGGGCCGAACAACATCATGCTCACCTCGTCGGGCATCCTGTTCGGCTTCGTTCGTTCGATCCCGCACATGCTTGGCATTACCTTCGGCTTCGGCGTGATGCTGGTGCTGTGCGCAGCCGGCATCGGTAGCCTGGTCCTTGCGGTTCCCGCGATCCATGTCGTGCTCAAGTTGCTGGGCTCCGCCTATCTGCTCTACCTCGCTTGGCAGCTACGCAGCATGGCCTTCCGCCAGGATGCCAATTCCTCCGCCAAACCAATGTCCTTCCTTGGCGCGGCGCTCTTCCAGTTCGCCAACCCGAAGGCATGGGTAATGGCGGTGACCGGCGCGTCCGCCTTCCTGCCGCTGGTGCAGCCAGTGTGGTTTGCGATTGCCTTGTTCTGCCTGGTGTTCTGTGCGATCAACCTGCCATGCGTCGGCGTATGGGCGGGCACCGGCGCCGTACTGCGTCGTTATCTCGCGCAGCCCTTGTGGCAGCGGATGTTCTGCGGCTTGATGATGGCACTGACCGTCTATTCCGCTGTTGCAATCTGGATGTAGGGAGCGAGTAATGGGGGGCAAGCGTGACGCAGGAAACGAGGGGCATGTGGCTGGGGACGGTCGGCGTGGCGATCTTCAGCCTGACCCTGCCGTTTACCCGCATGGCGGTAGAGGAACTCAATCCGGTACTCGTGGCGCTCGGACGGGCTGTTGTCGCCGCGGCAGCGTCGGCGGCCTTGCTCTGGTGGATTGGCGCTCCGCGTCCGACGCGATCGCAGTTCCGCGCGCTCATCATTACCTCGCTTGGCGTCGTCGTCGGTTTTCCGGTGTTTTCATCGATCGCGATGCGCTACGTCCCGGCGTCGCACGGCGCCATCGTGGTGGGCATACTTCCGTTGGCAACCGCACTGTTCGGCGCGCTGCGCTTCGGTGAGCGCCCCTCGGTCGGTTTCTGGATTGCGGCCCTCGCGGGCAGCGGCATCGTCGTCGGGTTTGCACTCTGGCAGGGCGGCGGGGCATTGCATCCGGCCGACTTTGCCCTCTTTGCCGCCACCGTGGCAGCAGCAATGGGCTATGCCGAAGGCGGCCGTCTGTCGCAAACCATGGGCGGGCAGCAGGTCATTTCCTGGGCGCTGGTGCTGTCCATGCCGGTGTTGCTGCCGGTTACGATCTGGCTTGGCTGGAACTATGGCGTGACGGCATCGGCCAAGGCATGGATAGGATTCGGCTATGTGTCCCTATTTTCGATGTTTATTGGGTTCTTCTTTTGGTATAAAGGGCTGGCGCTGGGCGGCATCGCCCGTGTCGGGCAGGTGCAGCTGCTGCAGCCTTTCCTGACGCTGGTGGGGGCGGCCCTGATCCTGGGCGAAGCGCTCGATGCGCGCAACTTCCTGTTCGCGGCGGCCGTGATCGCGGTCGTGGCGATCGGCAGGCGCGCGACAGTGAAGCGTTAAAATCGTCATCCCTTATTCCAATCCATCAGGAGAACATCTTGTCCGTCTACGAAAAACTGAAAGCCCTCAACATCGAACTGCCGCCGGTCGCCGCGCCCGCCGCGTCCTACGTCATGTTCGCCCAGACCGGCAACACGGTATTCCTGTCCGGCCACATTGCGAAGAAGGACGGCAAGCCCTGGGTCGGCCAACTCGGCAAGAACATAACCACCGAGGAAGGCAAGCAGGCGGCGCGTGCCGTGGCCGTCGACCTGATGGCGACCCTGCAGGCGGCATGCGGCGGCGACCTTAATCGCGTGAACCGCATCGTCAAGGTGATGAGCCTGGTGAACTCGACTTCTGAATTCACCGAACAGCACCTCGTGACGAACGGCGCTTCCGACCTGATCGGTGAAGTTTTCGGCGAAAAGGGCAAACACGCGCGCTCGGCCTTCGGCGTGGCCCAGGTTCCGCTCGGCGCCTGCGTCGAGATCGAATTGATCGCTGAACTTTCCTGACACTTTTCAAGGACAATCGCCATGCAGCAGCGCCGTTTCCGCCAGGTCGATGTATTCACCGCCGAACCGTACAAGGGCAACCCCGTTGCCGTGGTGCTGGATGGCGACGGCCTGAGCGCGGCACAGATGCAGGCGATTGCGCGCTGGACCAACCTGTCCGAAACGACCTTCGTGTGCAAGCCGGAGCATCCTGATGCGGACTACCGGCTGCGGATTTTCAATCCATCCTGCGAAATGCGATTTGCCGGCCATCCGACGATTGGCAGCGCGCATGCCGTGCTGTCGTCCGGCTTTGTTCCAAAGCGATCGGGCGTGCTGGTGCAGGAGTGCGGCGTGGGTCTGGTGCAGATGCGAACCGGTGAAGACGGAATCCGCATTGCCCTGCCGCCTGCGCAGCTCAGGCCGGTGGACAAGGAAACACGTGCGCTGGTGGAAGAAGCGCTCGGCGCAGATCTGCTGGAAGACCCCGTCGTTGTCGATCTCGGTGTCGCCTGGCTGACCGGACAGGTGGCCAGCGGTGAGTTGCTGCGCAGTCTGCGTCCGAACATGAATTGCGTCGGCATGGCGACGAAGCGGGCGGGCTCAAACGGACTGAACATCTTCGGTTTTGACGGGTCGACCGTCGAGGTCCGCTCTTTCGCGCCGACGGAAGGCACGCCGGAAGATCCGGTATGCGGCAGCGGCAATGGCGCGGTTGCGTATTACCTGCGGGAGCGACGCGGCCCTGTCGATTACTGCGCGCGGCAGGGGCGCTGCCTGGGCAGTGACGGACATATAGAGATTGCCTACGAAAATGGCGCGATCTGGCTCGGCGGTTTGGCGGTAAACTGCGTCGAGGGACACATTACCGCCTGACCGGCCAACTTTTATCATTTCGACAGACGATCATATGGAAACCTTCCAGCCGCCATCCGTAGCATCGCTTGACCATATCCTCCCTCAGGAACCGCTGCTGATGATGGGCGCCGGCCCCGTTCCGATCCCGCACAAGGTCGCGTACGCCAACTCCATCGTCATCAACCATCTCGGCGAGACGATGAACAAGGTCATCGAGCAGGTCAAGGAGATGGGCCGTTATGTCTTCCAGACCTCGTCGCGCCATGTGCTTGGCGTAGCCGGACCGGGTTCGGCGGCGATGGAAATGGCGATCTGCAACCTGGTCGATCCGGGCACCAAGGTGCTGTCGGTCTGCAACGGTTACTTCAGCCGCCGAATGGCGGAAATGGCGACGCGCATAGGCGCGCAGGTGACGACGCTCGACGTGCCCGACAACGAGGCTGCCGAGGTGGAATCGGTCGAACAATACCTGAAGCAGGGCGATTACCAGACGCTCACCATCGTGCAGGGCGAGACGTCGAACA
>Ga0196981_1000355_pt1 | contig 17228 bp, 22 predicted proteins | sample S3_2013CmetaG_FD_155462 | JGI IMG/M metagenome (GOLD analysis project Ga0196981, IMG submission 155462) | Soil microbial communities from Anza Borrego desert, Southern California, United States - S3_20-13C | ecosystem: Environmental > Terrestrial > Soil > Desert | place: USA: California... | reverse complement strand
CGCCGAACTGGCCGCGCTTCTCCATGTCATCGAAGGCCTGCCAAATCACGGTAAACCCGAGAAGCCACAGCAGCGCGACAAGGATGATGAGTTTCCACAGGGCGGGCGGCTTTGATTCGCTGATCATGACTGGCCAACGGGTGCTTGGCGTTTCGAGATATCAGCGCTGCCGGTTTGTGTAAAGCACGCGACTTCACAGAATGCTTTCCAATTCGCCGCCAGCGTCAATAAGTGGTCTATGCCAAACGTCTCCATTCTCCTAAACCGCATTCGAAACGTGATCATGGAACTCCAATCAATTGAGCGAGAGTTAGCCTCTGGACGTGACACCTATTCGCCGCCTGAGTCTGGGTCGTCCAAGTTCCAACCGCGCAAGAGCAAGCCGGGAAAGGCCCGCTACGAACGCCCGAAGGACTTCGGAAAACACTTTGGCGTGACCGCGAAAACGGTCCGGAAGTGGGCGCGGAAACAACTGATCCGGAGCTTCAAACCCAACAAGAGCACCATTTTCATTCCTGTGGAGGAGTACGAACGATTCGGCAAGCGCCTAATGCGAAAGGCGGTTGGTGACGAATAGTCCGCCGTGGCGTGGCAGACGCTAACGCGACCGTTCTGTTTCAACTTGCTTCCCTGACCCGTCGGCGTAGTCTGCTTCCGTCGGTTCGGCAAAAACCGACTCGCAATTGTTCATCGGGACTAATCACCCCGCTGCGCGATTCAAGAGAACAACTCAAAGCCCGTGGTGGATAGCGCCCTTGGTGATTCTTGGGCGCGACAAGGTTTGCCGCCTTCCGCCACGGGCTTTGTAATCTCTAAAGAACAATGAAAGAAGCAGTGAAGAAGCCGCAGCCCACAGGCGGCAAGCCCATCGAGCCAGCCAAAAAACCCGATAGCCCCGGCGGGGCCGTGTTGGCATCCGAGACCGTCTTCCGCAACGACGATCCAGATTACGAGCCGCTGTCCATGCGCCTTCACCCGACGCGTCTTCGCGGGCGGACGCCCACGGAAAGTCAACAAGAGATGGTAAAGCGCTTCGATGAGCTCGAAACGGCGGTGTTTGGCGTCGGATACATCCTCGAAGAAACCGGGTCGATGATCGACGAGCAAATGAACACGTTGGCACAAGGTCCATGCGCATGGCAGGCGGGCCGATTTCTCGCCGCCTCACTTCGCGAACGTTTCCAGAAGCTCCAAGACGCTTGGGTAGAATCTGTGAAAGGAGGCGTATGAAATCACAAGAGCCAACACGCGAAGAGCTCGACGCATTTGCGCGAGTTCTGTGCCACACACCCGACACCGATGAACCCGGAGGCGTGACTATTGAAGTGCCAGTCACCCTCACCGCAGAGGAGTGGACTCTTTTGGCAGACATCAATTCTCTTCAGAGGATCGTCGATGTCACAAAGGCGAGCGACTTCGGAGCGATCATCTCAAACGTTCTGATGGAGACGAACCTTTGCGAAATCAAGGAACGGCTCAGAGCGGAGCAGGAAAAGGCCACATTGCGAGGATGCGTCCAATGAAGCAGCCAAAAAAAGACGCCAAGCTCACACAGGAGGAGATCGACAGACGGGACGAAGTCCATAAGCGCGCGGAGGCGCTCAATGATGAGCAACTTCAGCGTTACATCGAGAGACTAAAGGATTACGTCCTACACGCTCGCAAACTGCTGAAGAAACGGCAAAAAGCGCAGTTCACATGGGACCCCCGATTCCGCTGGAATTGAGGACTGCGTTGAACAACAAAACGCCCGCCCGCTTTTTCGGGGGCGGGCGAATAGAACTCGAACATGAATGACGACCAGGTTCAAAAGTTTACGGAAGCAATCGAAAACTTTGACCGACACCTGAAAGATTTGGCTGCTCAATTAGCGGAAATTGATCAAGCTGGGGGAGCTTTGGATGTTCAATTGAAAGCACTCCAGGCGACAGTACCAGATGCGACTATTAAGGCGCTCAGGGCCTTCAACAAAGGTGAGCTAAGTTTGTTGCAGCTTCGGGAGAAGGCAATTCTTAATCTTCTTCCGGAGAACTAAGCTTGCCAGCCGGCTCCGCGCCAGACCGAAAGCGAAAGTTTGAAACGCACAAGGCGGGCTTCGGCTCGCCTTTGTGCTTTTCAATAAAGGTCCCTGGCTCGGCGCCCGAGGGCGGGAAAGACGCTTCGCGTTAGTAGATTAAAAGCCGCGGTTGCTGGGCGGGGATTCCTCCGGTGGCTATGTTGGTAACCTGCACCAGACGAATTCTGCCATGACTATCACGTTGAACTCGACCACTTACCATAACTTGTTTATCAACGTATTCCTGCGGATTCGGCAGTATTTCGTCTGTGTAAATACACCTAAGCTCTTGAAGGGTGGTGCCTTCAAGGCGTCGCAGTTCAAAGCGCTGAATATCCAAATCAATTTCCCTTACAACCCCCGTGAACTGTCCAAACTCCTCGCTGTCCAATGGCTTTTTCAACAACTCGCGCACATTCCTTCTAAGGTCCGGCGTTAGCGTAGAGAATTCCTTCGAAGGGAAATCTTTGCCCGTTATCATCATGGACCGGTATCTGGAACGGGGGCCTGGAGCCAACCCCTGAACCGCGTCAAGCGCCGTGTCCCGAAGCAACGGATCGGGAATTTCGCGCAGAATTTCCGACTCGTCAGCCCCGGAAGTTAGCTTTTGACTTAGCACTCCGATAGTGTGAATGGCCTTCTTTGTGGCCTGATAGAGCGGGTCGTCGTCACCTAACAATCCAGCCCCATCTTCTTCGGTTTCAGGTCGGGCGAGTGCGAACCCAAGATACAAGCTCCCGCTTGCGAAAGCCGTTAACTCCAAGTCCACTTCTCTGCTCTTTTGAGCAGCTTCCACCAAACCCGAAATGGCATAGGCGACGCCCCCAATTCTTCGGCGCACATTGGTGAAAACTGAAGAGATCAACGAAACCCGTGGGCTCGATTCTTCGAGAGCAAAACCGTCAAGCCGCACCAGCAAATCAGAGGTCTCAATCGCGCATGCGATAGGATATCCTTCCCGGTAGAGCTGCTCAAGGGACCTGAAGTACGGTGAGCACACGCGCTCAATTTCCGCGTCGGACCCGCCAGCCTGCTGGACGTAGAGCGTCATTGAGCGGATTTGGGACCGTATTCTCTTAGCTTGCCGCTCCACTTGCGCCAACCATTGTCCGCTGGTGGTCGGGCTGCTCATAGTTCAATTCGCAAGATTCCCTTTCTCTCTGCAGGTTTCAATTGTAATCGGACCAAATCTTTAGGTGAAATCTCTTGAAAGAAGTTCACCCAATCATCGTTACGGGGCGCGCCCGGATACCATGGCCAAACGTCAAGTTTCAACCGGTGCTTGATTTCGACAAAGTCGAATTCTGGACGCATTAATGCGCCCACAATCAATTTATTGAACGGCGGCAATTCCAAGACAAGATCGATATCGGAAGGCATTGTTTTGTCTGTGATGAAACTTCCATCGACATAAATGGCAACAACGATTCCGATCGGACGCACCATGGCTAAATATCGGGTAAAATTATTCCACAGTTCATTCCTCCGCGGACGATGATTAGCCAACGAGAAGCGCTGCTGGAGCTCATCTAGCGTGCAATGATGAACACCGCTGGGCAAAAGGCCGTGCCTGTTTAGAGCTGGGATTGGCACCTGAGGCGTAGATGCTTAGCACTGAAAATCGATTTAATCCACACGTTTTTGAACCGTAGTATCGTCTCTCATCTCGCGCCAGAATTTCGAGGCGTTGAGGAGTTCGAAAGACCGGGCGGGGCATGTTCCAAGCGCGCCGGCCCCACGACCCACGATCAGTTTATTGCCCGCCGCTTGCGTGAATGAACCCCCGAAGAAATCCGAGGGCGAAATAACACAGGAAGGCAACGCCTGCCGCGCCGAGCAGCCAATTCCCGCGACGAGTGAAATGCTGGTCACCCCGCCATGTGGTGAACGGCTTCAAAAGGGGAACGTTCGGTTTCCGGCAAAGGAGCAGCGCAACTGCTGCGAGAACCCGGACAGTCGAAAGATGTCCCCGATCTCCTTCAGTTGGGAAACAAGCGCTGAGTCCATGCGATGCCGCATACTGTCAAAGAGCCTGCGCGCTGACGATTTGAAATTTTAGAGAGAGCGATTTCCCGCCGCACAAATGCAGAAACACAATTCAGAATTAAGAGACGAGAGCGAGAGTTGCTGAACCGCAAGAAGGAAAAAGGCCCGGTCCCCAAAGCGCCAAGGAGGTTGCCCGCGCTGTGCCCCAGAAAGGGGACCGAGCCAAGATCATTTATCGGGGAAAACCTGCTGCGGGAGAATTCGTAGCAGGGCGAGGACGGCTTGCAAGCAGATTCTCCGTCACCTTTACAATGCGCTTTCGCCGGACAAAAACGCGCGTCCAGTTCGTTGGTTTATCGTCGTACCGGATCGCGGCACTGAACACCGGCCTTCCTCCTTGACGATTCAGAATCAAAACCTACGCTGGAAACATCTCGCTTGCGGCCCTCCTCTGATAAAGCGACGAGCGTTTCGGTTATTAATACTGTTCGACTTATGGCGTTTTCCGAAGCAATAAAACTCGAAGCGAAAAGGCGCGCAGACTTTTCCTGCGTGGTTTGTAAACAGCCTTTTGTCGAGGTGCACCATATCAAGCCGGAGGCCGGAGGTGGACCTGACACGCTGGAGAATGCAGCACCATTGTGCGGGTCTTGCCACGATCTGTTTGGAGCCAATCCCGACAAACGGAAGCAAATCCGAGAGATGAGGGATTTTTGGTGGGAAGTCTGCGCCAAACGCAATTCAAACCCAGACGTGGTCGCCTTAAATCAGAAGCTTGATGCAATCCAGTCGGGCATTCATTCGACCCAGGCGCAGATTATGACGGATATCAAGAATGCGTTTATGGACTTCCACAAGAAGGTCCAGAGCCACATCTCGTCGTCTGAGACGATCCCAGAGTTGTCACAGGTCACGGGTAGCTATATCCCGAACCCATTGCAAAATCCTCCGCAAGGAGTGATTCAAGATATTCAACAAGAAATTCTGCTCCTTATGGCACGCGTAGAGTCGATGTCCTCCGAGGAAATCGCGAAGCGACTTCAAGTCGGAAAGCACGTTGCTGAATATCACCTCGACAAACTCCACCACGCTCAAATGATTTGGTCGGATGATGTAACTTACGGCGCCCCCCCTTGCTGGGAGTTAATGCCCGCAGGACGAGATTATTTAGTCGGGCGCGGTCTTTTGACGTAGTGATGATGCCTAGCCATGCGCTTAACCGACCTCTACGATGGCGTTGAGGGCGCAATCGTCGCCTACCGTGCGTCGGTCGCTGAGCTCTTGTCGTTACGCGGCTTCGTAACATGAAAGGGATCATCGCCATTTTGTGGATACAGTTGGCGCTCGGTGTCGTCGGCTGTTTTCTGGCGTTTTGGCACATTCACACGTCAGCGATGGGCAGAGCGTGGAGCCGCGGGATGCGCACCGAGTTTGAGCAGGCTCGTCAGTCTCCGGATTATCGCGAGTCGCCGCCAGTTCGAGGCTACACAACGGCTCGGTTCATCGACGCGATGGAGACAGGCGCACGCCGCAATGGAGAGGTTGCCTTCGGAGCGTTCGTCGGTTCGTTCATTGCCTCCCTGCTCGCAGGTTTGCTACTGTTTCTATTGCGCCGAGTTCTTCACCAGTATGCACACAAAACGCCCTGACCTGTGGCGGCGGTCGATCACTGTGGTCGATTAGGCCCATGAGCGCACATCCTGCCATGCAGACTCCAGGAGGCACCGACAAAGCAAAGCGGGAGTATGTCGAGAAGCAGGTTATCCCGTGGCTTACGGCTCATCTTCAAATGCGGAGCACCGGGCTACAGGTATTCGTGGCGATTCAAGGCGCGCTCCTTTATGCGTTCGCTAGTACTTCGCACTGGGCACTTGCTGTGATCGGACTCACTGGGTGTGCCTCGTTTGCTCTTTGGGATGCTCGTAATCGGGACGTTTTCACAAGGCTTCACACGCTAGCAGAGGTCATGGTTGACAGGCCACTCTTTGGCATTGCCCCAGACGGATATGCCACCGATGGACTTCACCTTCAGGCACTCGGTACATTGTCGCGCAGCGGCTCGCTTAATTCCCAGGTTGCGCGCACAGGCGGATTTGCGAGCCACACTTGGGCCATCCGCATCATGATTTTCGCCGCAGCCGTTGTATGGCTTTTTGAGTTGGGTATGCTGGCTTGGAGATTATATGAAAAATCATCGGCTTAACTTAGGTCGCTGAAAAACCATGTGCGGTCGCTACACAGAAACGAAAGCCGGTCGAAGGATCGAGAAGCGGCTCGGCGCATCGCATCCGCTCGTAAATGCGGCGATTCCCAAAAACGCCGTCTAAGTAATTGAAGTTTACCAGCGAACTATGCCACGCTAGCCTGCCGTGGGTTGTTGGTACAGCACATGAGCCCACGTATCCGATTTTCGAGGAAGGCAGCGCGATGAGTGCTTATGAATCTATCATCTTAGGTGTTGTAAGCGGTTTAATTACAGGATTGATTGCCTTTGCTGTAAGTACAGCAATTCGGCGCGTTGTGGTGCCGTGGTATCGGCAGGTGACGTATAACGGCGTTCAGATTTCGGGCACTTGGCAATTGGAGGTTTCCGAACCAGCGCATGGCAGGGAGGTAACCCTCGAAATCTCTCAAAGAGGGGACATCGTGGATGGCGTGTCGACCCACATGTTGAAAGAGCAATTCAACAATGTAGACAGGGTTCGGACCTACAAAGTTTCAGGGACAATCAGTGACCGGTTTTTAGTTTTAAACGGGCGGAGCACTGACGCCCGTCGCTTAGGAGCTATGACCGTGCTCTTGGAGATTGTCGGGGACGGTCAAGCAATGGAGGGCTTTGTGTGTGGCTACAGTAGTCGAAAGAATACTGTCGTTGGAGTTCAAGCTCGAATGCGCCGAGTGAAAGACAGCGACGGAACACACTTGCGGTCGTGAACTGCTCTGGACACATGGGCTACCCGCTCAGGGAGGGCATGCGTCGCCTCCGTCGTCAACGTCCTGCACGCCCTGCCCAGGAACCACGAAAATGATTTTCTCGCCGCGCGCCTCGACCTCATCTCGAAGTTTGCGCTTGAATTCTTGATCGTAAGGGACGCCTGGAAATGCGCCGACTAACTCGGTCCCTTGAAAAACTGAGTCGAGAGCAGACGCCAAGGCGATGGGATAATAAACCTGCCCCCGAGGGCTCCAATTGAAGGTTTGCAAGTCGTCACCGAGGAGCAGATATCCTTGCGTCGGGCAGTGTAGCAGCGTCCAAATGCGATAGCCGTTTTGCTCGTGAACGCTGAGCAGGCTGAATTGGCAGAGTAACGCCGGGCCTAGCAAACGAGGCAGAGGGCACTCGTACCAATCCCTCTCGGGCGGCATCTCTTTGCCAATGCGGTCAAGCTCCGCCTCGATGTGCTCGAAGCGGTTTAGGTCAACTCTGATGCGGTTTGGGATCATGACCGAATTGCGCGCGCGTGGATTTCAAGCTGGCCGTTGCGAGACCAATCGTGAATCGATTCGGCGATTTTCTTTCCGTCGAGGTAAACGGGAATCACAATTGCACGCGGCGTCTCGGTTGCTTGCGCGAGAAATCGCGTCAAATCGGTGTTCTGTTCTTGCGGCACGATTCTCTCGCCGCCCTTGAGGAACCAAGTGCCGTCGGTCGGGATATTCGTCATGCCTGCGTGAGCCTGTCCGACTGGATTCGTCGAGTTGATTCGCGCGACGTTGGCCATGCCGGCGGCGAGAATTGCGCCACTGACGACAATGTTTAAGGGCCATGGCACATCCTTGTACGCGCGTGTTGCACCAGCAATCGCGCTGATGACGGCCTCTGCGGAAGCAAACGCTTTGTAGGCGGCAAAGCCTTTTTTGCCGAACGCCTGAGCGACTGACGCCAGATTTCCGAAGGCGCCAGCCATCGCGTGCATGTTCTGGATCTGATTCTGTAACCGAACCGCGTTTTCCGCCGCTTGTATGTCGGAGATACGCTTTTGATGGGCAAGGTAGGATGCGGTTGCGGCAGCGTTAATTTGCTCTGCGTGAAGGCCAGTCTCGATGAGCTGCTGGATCTCGTGATGATGCTGCGCTTCCGAGGCGGCGCGCCTCTGATCGAACTCACCCAACCTTTGCGCGTTAAGCTCTGCCGCCATCTCATTGACCGACGTGAGCATTCTGGTTTGGTCCTCGTAGCGGCGCTTTTCTTCTTCGTGCGCGTGCGCTCTTGCCTCGGAAATTCGCTTGTCGTAGGTCGCGTTTAGATCGGCCCTCGCAACCATCCAGTCCTCCTCGGCAACTGCCATCTCGTCGAGCTGCCGCAGCTTCGCCTCGCGCTCTCTGTGGAGTAGTTGGATGCGACTGAGCGTCGCCTCTTGGTGAGCGCGAGCAATATCAGCCAGGAACTTCTGCGTCTCCTGTCGCTGCTTTTCGTGCTGCTTAAACCACCAGGGCTCTTGCTCCGGGCCGAACTCAACCTCAGTAACGGTGGTATTGACGGTTCGGGTGTTCTTTAGCACGGACTGCCGAGACGGCGCTGCGTTGGCCGTTTTCACCGGCGTCGGGTTGAACAGATTCTCAATTCGCGCTTGGGTGTCGCGCAGCGTTTGTTCGGCGTCGCGCGCGAACTCTCTAAGACGCTCGCCAGCGTTGCTCAGGTTGCCCGTGAAACGATCCTTGAGAATGCTTCCCGCCGTCTCAACCCATGAGCCGAACAGCCGCGCCGCGCCCATGCCAGCCATGAAGCTCGCGGCGTTGAGCTTTAACGTCGTTGACGCGCTGGCGGCGCTCACGGCCAAGATGCCGTAATCTTTGTCGAGAAGCTTTACCTCCTTCGCGAGTTCTCGAACCACCGCGATCAAAGTTCCGCCCGCGCTTTCCGTGCTCAGGAATTCGCTCGTGATCTTTACGGCTTTCTCAGAGAGCTCGACCAGCCCCGGCGTCAGTTCAGCAGTGATCCGATTTGCGAGACCGCGGAACGTCTCACGCAAGCGCGTTAGGTTGTCGTTGAATGCTTCAGCTTCGCGCGCCGTTCTGCTCGAGATTGTCAGTCCAAGTTTGTGCGCTTCGGATTGAAACTCTCGGATTCCACTCGCGCCGGAGTTCAGTAGCGGGATGAGATCAGTCCCTGCCTTGCCAAACAGCTTCACGGCGGCGGTCGTCTTCGCCGAGCCGTCCGCCATATCAGCGAATCGATCAGCAATCTCAAGAAAGAGAGCTTCGTTGCTTTTTAGCTGGCCAGACGAGTCGGCGATCTGAACACCAAACGCAGCAAGCTTTCTCCCTCCGCTCTGGACTTCTTCACTGAGTTCTTTGAACGCAATTTTGAGCGCCTCATTGCTGACGTTTGAGAGATTTGCGGCGTGTTGAAGGCTTGTCAGTTGCTCTGTGGTCAGCCCTACCTTCTGTGCGAGCTTTCCAGCCTCGTCGGCTGCGTCGATAGACTGCTTCACCATCGCGGCGAACGCAGCAGCGCCGGCGGCCCCAAGCCCGGCGATCATTGGCGTCGCTTTGGCGACAGCCGCCTGAAGGCTAGAAAGGCTTTTTGTGAGGCTGCTGAAGCTGCCTTGGCTGCGATCTACGCCCTGAATGACGAGCTGAACAACGTTTGCCATAAACCTCCCATCCTAACCGCTCTAATTCGAGAAAGTCCGGTTTTTGGGGCTGACCGGAAACCCAGGTTACTAACTGTCCGCGGTCATTCGAAGGGTTGCCCGACCGCGAGGCAGATTCGTCAGCGGCGATTCGCGACGCGCTCCTCAATGCGTGGACGCACGAGCTTGAATGCCTGTTCAATTGCGTCCGCTTCTGGCAGCCGAATCTGCGCCTTGATGAATGCCTCCAAATTATCGTCATTCGGCGTCTTGGTGAGCGTTTGCAGCGCCTGCTCCGCTGTCGCGCGAATCGCCTGATATCGCGCGCGAATTCCATTTGTCCACTCAATTGCCCCGTCTGTTTTCTTCCCTATTGTTCCCATAACTATCCCTTCGTTTTTGTTGTTTTCCATGCTCCGAGCAACCGCGCCCGGAGAAATCCTTGTTTATCTGCGGCGGGCCGTGCGTTCGGTCGCTAGCGCTTCGAGCCGGCGCGTCTCCTGTTCGCGCGCGTGCTTTTCCCAGGCGTGGCGGTCGCCTACGCGCTGCATGTAGAGCTCGTATGTCGCAGCAGATGAGAACTCACGCTGAAGCTCCGCGCTAGCGCGCCACTGCGCCGAATAATCGAATCGACCTGGCGAGGGCGGCGGTGTCGCCTCAGCTTGCTTTTGGGGTGGCGGCACAAGCCCGCGCAAAATGCCGCGCACCTGAAAAATTTGTCTGCCAATGCTCTCGTCCTTGAGCGGATTTTTTTCGAGGGCTGGATTCACTCGCTTTAATTGCTCTGCAAAGGGAAGCGCCAAGAACTCAGCGAAGAACCGCGCGGCGTGATGATCATCGCCTGATTCGATTCGCTCGATGTTCGCTGCGGCCCGGAGGATCGTCTGCATATCGACGCTCACGGCTGAAGTAGACGACTGAGCCGCTGACTCACTCTTTGGCGCGGCCTTCTGCCCGCGCAGCTTGCGCGCCTTAACGGTCTTTTGGCGTCCGTCGGCGAGCCTGACCCGCAAGAGCACATGCGAACCAGTGTCCTTCTCGACCTCGACGACATCGAACTCGCCGAGATTGGCTTTTGCGTCACCAAGGTCCGCTTCGCCCTGGCGATACGCGCGCTTCCGGCTCGTGGCCGCTGAATGCGCCTCGACGCCGCAACCAGTAGAAACGCATTCGCCGAAATTAAGCCCTCGGCTCAAGGCGCGCGCAAAGCCCTGGACGTTGGCTGCGCTTAGGATTTCTTCCGTTTTGATGAACGAAGTCATTTTCCGGAATGAATACAGCTCGTCGTCTGTGCCCTCACGCAAAAGGAATTGCTCAGCGAGCGTGCGCTCAGGATAACTCCACCCATGAACACAGCCGTCATCAATTAGCTTTTGGAAGTCGCTAGAACGTTGCATTCGGAAGAACATATAGATTTTGTTGTTTCGGCAAAAGCCACCCGTTCGGGTGGTATCGCCCGGAGTTGGAGGTAGCGCACTGCTGCGCCAATTCGGCTGTGAACATTGAACTTTTTGAAGATGATTCGCAGATGAGAGTTGACGCCATTTTCCCCGATTCGCAACGCGCCTGCGATCTCTTTGTCGCTCAGGCCATCCACCAGTAACGCGCAGATTTGCGTCTGCCTCGGACTCAAGCGAACTCCTGCCACGTGCCCCTTGGTGCCCATAAGGAATTTCCGTCAGTCTGGATTAATGCGGAAACCCGACGCCGAGCTTGAACTTTGTCCTGGCCGGTTTCCACGCTTGCCGAATTAGACTCTCAACGGTTATCGGTCCGACAGTCTCAAGCTCTGAAATCAATCGCTCGATATCGGATCGGCTGAGCCCGACTTCGACCGAAAAGCTTCTGCCGATGACCTTCAATGTTGCGTTCCCGACCGTCGGTCGGTCCACTCCAACTAAGACGCCGACTTCACGCTTCCGGCATACTGGTTTTTTGTTCGTGCTCGTTATTTCCGCTTTCATTGGTCTCCTTTTCGTTGGTTGTTTCTGATGCGCTAAAAAAATCGTCAAATGTGCGATCCATAGGTTTCCCGGTTGCTTGAGAAATTAGGAGTGCTGTGCTGTACGCCGTCAGCGCCTCAAGTGATTTGATTCGCGCCTTAAACTTCAAATCTGTTTCCGGGGATGTTGGCATGTCGCTTAGGAGTGCCCGTTGTGCCCATTCCGGCAAACTTAAGGTGTGGGCGTTCGTTTCCGTCGCAGATGCGACAACCGAGTTCAGAATTTGCTCGCGGAACAGTCGGGTCACTGCAACCTGCACAAACGCGCTGTCAGAGACGACGGACCGATACTTGAGCTCGAAGCTGAATTGAGCGGCTAGCCTCTGTCCGATCAGGCGCAACCAAAACGCAAGCTGTGAAAGCATGCGCTCCACGTCGGGTTTGGGAATTAATTGACCAGCACCTCGTCGAGCCTGCTCAACAAGTAAATCGTACCTCCGAAGCGAATCGCCGGTCTTTAGCCAGCCTTCGCGAGCAAACTTAATTTCGGCGGGATCACCGATGGCAATTGCCTTGCGGAGATATGCAAACGCATCAGCCTCGGCCTGCTCTAGCCTCCTCAACGCTTCAACTGCCCCCACGGCTAGATCACTCGAATCAGTCATTGCAACGGCGCGCTCCTTAGCTGCCGCAGCATCGAGCTTTTCTTGGGTCCCAGCCGGACGGTGCTTCCGAGCGGCGAGCCATATCCCGAGTTTGTCGGGTTGATCGAGCGGCGCTCCAGCGCGTTGCCAGTTGCGGATTGTTCGCACCGAGCAGCCTTCTCGCTTGGCATAATGTTTTTGTGAATGGCGATATTTCAGCTTAGGCATAGCGGCAAAAGGGAAACAAAGTTTTCGAAAGGTGAATCATAGAAAAGCCGACCGCTGGCGCGTCACCCGTTCAGGGAGCAATGCGGAAAGAGATTCCTTACTAGGGGTGGGCTTGCACTCGGTGCAGCAAAGGCCGTAATCGCGCAGCAGTCGCTTGAGTAAAGAACGCAGTCGTTGCTCGGGCCGAATCCGCCAGCCGGGAACCGCGCGCAAGCGCAGAAGGAATTCCGGTTGCGTGCTCACTCGAAGCTCACGGATTGACAGAACTCTCTCAACCTCCGAAGCAGTGGCGCGCCACGATCTTCGCTCAACCTTACGCCGAGAGTTTCCGCAGTGTCGTTGGTCGTCGCGATAATAGGGCGAAGGTGCGATGTTCTCGCCTCAACCAAAGCAAACAACATCTGCTCAAAGCTGTCAGTCAGCCGCGCCTTAAAAACGTCATCGAGGAAAAGAATTTCACGCGTCGTCAAATGGTCGAACCATCGCTCCGCCTTCGCCGCAGACTGACCAAACGCAGCCGCATATCGAAAGGCCGCTGCGGAATCCAGGACGCCGACGGTTCGCCCGTTATCGAATTCTCTTCGTAGCAACAACCACGCAGAGCGGCTTTTTCCAAGGCCCGTAGGTCCGTGAAGAATTAAGCCGGTACGCCCAAACGCCCATTGCATCACGCGAGTGTGAGCATCCTTGCTGGGCAGGAGGCTCAATTGGGTTTCTCGATACGTCGGAGGACAAATCTCGGACCACTCGCATTCCCTGGCGCGCCGGCGTTCGTTGGCTTCGGCTTCCTGTTCGGCCCGCTTCTCGCGGTCGATACACGCCTCGCACCGACGAAGATTCGACATCATTCGGGCGAGGGACGCCATGATGGGATCGGTCCCGGTGGGCAAGTGAATGATGAACTCCCTTGCGCAACTCGTGCAGACGCGGGGGGTCGGCTTGGTTTCCATTTCCATCTTAAAACCCTTTCGTGTGGTCGGGCTTTTCGCTCCTAGAAAGTGGCTTATCGCATCGATTCAACCAGTTGATGAATCGCCGACGAGTTGGCTCCTTGCGGTTCTCGTGACACCAGCGAATCAGCCTTGCATGCTCGCGTTCTATATCGAGGCCCGCATAAGCTTTGTCGGCTTTGAGTGAAGTGAGCCATTCGGAATCCGATTGCTCAGACGTTGGACGCGCTTCAGCGCGTCTCGTGGTATCGGCTAACGTTCTGGAAAAGCCAACGTCTTTCTGTCTTTCTGCTTCTGCTTCTGCTTCTGCTTCTGCTTGTGCGGACAACGCGGACTTTTGCGGACGAGGTGCGGACAACTGCGGACAACGGCGGACACGCTGCTTTCGGAGTCTGTCTTGTTCGCGGCGATCCTCGGCGCTCGCCATTGCCCGGTACTTGCCGTGATTTAATATCCGCCAACCACCATCAATCGCTTCGATTCGCCGACCCTCAAAATCCTTGGTTCTCGAATAGGGGTCAGGGCCGGACAACACGCCTAAGGCTTTCTCGCAATCTTCTAGCGGCACACCAGCGAGCTTCGCGAGTCCTGGAATCGACGCTTCCACTTCGCCATGCTGGTTTGCCATAGCGAGCATTGTGATCCAGACGATCCGAGTGCGGTCGCCCTCAGACCAAATGGTCGAAGTCACAATCGACTGAAATAGTTTGGTGTAGCCGCTCATACATCATTTCTCCGCGTGCCGGTGGTGCTCGCCTGAATTCACTTTGTCGCGCGCACAACTCGGCATGTCCGATCTAGGTGTGCGAGCACATCGCTCCACTTGAAAAGAACTGATCGGCCAACTTTATAGTGAGGGAGCAACCCTTCGTTCATCCAATTCTCGACCGTGCGCGTCGTTTTTTGAATCCGCTCTGCTACCTCGGATTTGGTTAAGAGTTTTTCGTCTAGGTTCACGCGATTTGCCTTTCGTTGGCATAATGCGTATCAGGAACGCGTATTTCTTCGCAAATAAAACTTGTATCGTTAATACGTATCTGTATTCTTTGGTCATGAGAACTTCACCGCGTAGGCATGCGTTGGCTGTGCTAAGGCTCACGCTTGGCCTCGGCCAAAAGGAAATGGCGCAACTCGTAGGGTGCTCGGCGGCAACTATCCAGTCCGTCGAGCTAAATAGCGGGCGACTCAAGCTGAGTTCGTCTCTTGCCGAGCGAATCTCAAAAGAGACTGGAGTAGCCGTAAGGTGGCTGCTCCAAAACGATACGGCAGCTCCAATCATTGATGTTGCTGGCGAACCTTTCACGGCAGAAACCTTCAAGCGACACAGAGCCTCTCGTGAACGCCCGAAAACCGATTTCAGGGACACAGCGTACGTCTTGCGAATGGCAACTCTTGCAGCTTGGCGAATCACCGCCGCAATGGTGCAAGCCTACGAGGACGACAAATTCAATCTCTGTGACCATGCGGTTTTTGAAGCGTGCCGAAATATCGAATCAGAATTCGGCTCATCAGCGACAATGGGGCGGCAGGAGAATGGTGGAATCAGGAATCCGAAAAGTTTCGAAGAAATCGAAAAATGGGCCTCCAATGAACTGGAGCGCTTGCGTTTTAAAAAGGCCAACGAGACTAAATTTGTCGTCCTTTCACGGCAGAAACCTTCAAGCGACACAGAGCCTCTCGTGAACGCCCAAAGCCGGAGGAATAGAACCCGAAAGAAAGGTAAAAAGTGAAAGCTCAGGATTTTCCAATCACCGTTAAACGCGGTTCCGTCGTCGTCAAAATTTACCGGACGGAAACACGCGGACATGCTGAGTATGTCGTCACTTACTACGACCGCGACCATCGCCGGAGAGAGAAGTTTGCTGATCTCGATGAAGCCAAGCGCGAAGCTGCAGCCAAGGCGACAGCGCTTTGCAACGGCGAGCTCGACGTGCTGAAGCTCGACAATGCGGATCGCACGATTTACGTGCGCGCATGCAACGCAATCCGCCCGCTCGGGATGCCCCTTGATCTCGCAGCAGTCCAATTTGCCCAGGCAAAAAGCCGACTCGGTGAAACGCCGTTGTCCGACGCGGTTGATTTTTATTTGAAACACTGCCCGCGAAATCTGCCGCGAAAAACCGTCAGCGAGGTTTACGCTGAAATTTTGGCTGCAAAGGAAAACGACCGGCTCAGCGATGTCTATTTGCGAGACCTTCGGTTCCGCCTTGGTGCATTCGAAAAGTCATTTCGATGCCAGATTTCCGACATCACAGCCTCACAGGTGAACGAATATCTGCGGGGATTGAAGCACGGTGCCAGAACGCGCAACAACCACCGGATGGCAATTAGCACGCTGATTCGATTCGCCGAATCATGCGGCTATCTGCCGAAAGGTCACCTTGATCTTGCTGACATCGCAAAGGCGAAGCAGGACCAGACCTCAATTGAGATTTTCACGCCAACGGAAATGATTTCCCTGCTCACGCACGCAGGACCAGGGTTAGCGCCTTTCATCGCACTTGCTGGGTTTGCCGGCCTTAGAACGGCTGAGATACTTCGGCAAGATTGGAAGGACATCGATTTGAAGCGCCGTTTTATTCGGGTGACTGCCGCGAAAGGCAACACAGCTCAGAAGCGCCTCGTTCCAATCAGCGCCAATCTGGTGGACTGGCTAGCGCCTTACGCCAGGCCATTGGGCTTGTGCTGCGAATACTCAAACATTGCCAACGTTTTGGCCAGACTAGCCACGAACGCCAATGTCAAATGGAAGCACAACGGCTTGAGACACTCGTTCATCTCCTACCGAGCGGCGCAGACAAGGAATATTCCCCAGGTTGCGATGGAGGCCGGCAACAGCGTTGCAGTCGTAAATCGCCACTATCGAGAACTTGTCACGCCAGCCCAGGCGCGCGCATGGTTCGGCATTCGCCCGAAAGCTGAGCAAAGAATTGTCATGTTGCCGACGCAAACGGCGGCGGGTTGAAGTTTGTCCCGATTCTGTCCCGACAAACAGGGAAACCTCACGAAAGGCTTGGAAAATATGGCGGGAGTGGCGGGGCTCGAACCCGCTTTACGGGGTTCGTGTATTTTCGGGAAAACAGCGTTCCGATGGCATAAACAAAGGGCTAAAAGGTATTTCTGTCAAATCGGCTCAACGAATGGAGCTACCGTCTTTCCGAAGAAGTTTTGTCCCGATTTGTCCCGACAGCGTTAGGACTCGATCGGCTTTGGGGTCTGATTGGGATCGGTGATTCGGAATGCTTTTCGGTATTCGAAACCGTTTCCCAAGCATGTCACTGTGAATTCTAACCCAGGCGTCGACGGTCCAAATGTGATTACTCCTTCTCCATTTGATGCAATTATTGTCTGAGTCCAAGCAACGCCGACCTCAACGCCGACCTCCGGCTTAGAAACTTTCACTGCGGTGATGCGGAATCGGCCTCCATCCGTGTTTTTAAAGTTGTAGGTGTGGCGTTCGTGACGGCCGCTGTGACTAACAGATCGCCAATCAAATATTGGCTCATTGTCGGCTTTTCGTTTTTCCCGCTCGAATTCCAGCGACTCTTCCATTTTTCGAAGCTGCGCTGACATCATCTCATTCTGAAGGCGCTGAGATTCGCGGCTTGCTTCGAGTTCCTCACGCTGCATCGCGAGTTCTTGCCGTTGCATCAGGACCGTATAGAGGACTCCGGCGAATGCGAGCGCCGAAAACAACGAGTTGATCGCGCCAAAGAGATCGCCGAACTGGCCGCGCTTCTCCATGTCATCGAAGGCCTGCCAAATCACGGTAAACCCGAGAAGCCACAGCAGCGCGACAAGGATGATGAGTTTCCACAGGGCGGGCGGCTTTGATTCGCTGATCAT